>Ga0209187_1001019_pt1 | contig 36999 bp, 32 predicted proteins | sample BantaG_FD_187430 | JGI IMG/M metagenome (GOLD analysis project Ga0209187, IMG submission 187430) | Marine algal microbial communities from Bantry Bay, Ireland - BantryBay_4 metaG (SPAdes) (version 2) | ecosystem: Host-associated > Algae > Red algae > Unclassified | place: Bantry Bay, Ireland...
GGCGGGGCGACCCGTATGCCGGTCATTCGCGCCATGGTGACAAAGCTGCTCAAGAAATTTCCGGAACACAGCCTCGACCCTGATGAAGTTATCGCTCTCGGGACGGGCGTACAATCCGGCCTGTTGGACCGCCACGAAGCCTTGGAAGACATCGTCATGACGGATGTCTGTCCGTTTACGCTGGGCACGGAAATCGCGAAACAATTGGGGCCTGACCAATGGGAAGGCGGATATTTCCAGCCCATCATCGAGCGCAACACGGTCATTCCCGCTTCCCGCGTCGAACCCTACTCGACGCTCCATCCCGGCCAGACCGATATCACACTCCGCATCTTCCAAGGCGAAAGTCCGCGCGTGGAGGACAATGTCCCGCTGGGCGAAATCGCGCTGAAAATCCCGAAGGAAAAAGGTAAAACGCAGGATTTCAAAGTCCGTTTTACATATGATGTATCGGGTGTTTTGGAAGTGCTTGTCACGGTTGTTGCCACAGGCGAGGTCAAACAACTCATCTTGGAGGGCAATCCCGGTAGCCTGTCGCAAGCCGAAATTCAGAAACGCCTGAAAGAGCTTGAGAAGCTAAAAATCCATCCGCGTGAGGTGGCCGAAAACGCAGCGGTCATCAATCGCCTCAAAGCGGCCTATGAAAATCACTTGGGCGACATTCGAACGGCAATTGAAAATCGTCTGGTGCAATTTGAACATACGCTGACAAAACAAAACGACACCGATATAAAACTGACCCGAAAAGAGGTGACAGAATTTCTCGACGACCTTGATCGTATGGACGTCTTTTAGGCTGTGCCGGCTCATCAACACTATTTTGAGGTGCTGGGTTTGAACGGCCCGCCTGTAGACCGCAAAGCGGTCAAACGCGCCTATTCCAAAATGCTCAAACTCACGCGGCCCGAGGACGATCCCGACGGGTTTATGCGATTACGCGACGCCCATGATCAGGCTTTGGATATTCTGAAATGGCAAGCGCAGGACACAGATTCGGAAGCCCAGAATATTTCCATTGAGGCGACCTATAGTTCGGAGACGGACCTGGAATTTATATCCCCACCTCAACCTGAACTCACCTACGCAGACATGTTGCCTGAGCCGGAGAGCGACACGACCTACGCCATCGGCGCGACGCCGAATTTTGACGCGCCCGTCACGATAGTCGAGGCGTCAGCTGCGCCGACTGAGCCTCTGCTTGATGATTTGAATATAATTTTATCGGACTCGAACAGGTATAATGACCGGGAGCAATGGAACCAATTGTTCCGCAAAGCCCGCCAACTCGACATTGATGATTATGTGGATTTCGAACAATTATTGATGAATACGGTTTTGCGGTTTCACGGGTATTTTGACGAACATCCCCATCACGAAACACCCGAAAAAATGCCGCAAAAACTTTCGCCGTCCATCACCGCTTCTCTATTTAAAACGATGAGCTGGGATCAGGTCAGCAAGATGGGATATATTCGCGGACTGCAAATTGAATGGTTGGCGCGCCGAATGAAGCTGCGTAAACGCGGCGTCGATCCGGTTCCGATTGTTGAAACTAAATCTGACGGCGTCGGTAAGGTTTGGATGTACCTGATCGGGTTTTTCATTCTCGCAAAAATAATACAAGCATTGGCAAACACATGAAAATCGCAACTTGGAATGTGAACTCTATAAAGGCACGGCTCCATGCCGTAACGGCTTGGCTTGAAGCCGAGCAACCTGACATCGCTTGCTTGCAGGAAATCAAAACCATGGATGAGGGTTTCCCGCGCCTCGAGATTGAAGCCATGGGATATCACATCGAAACCCACGGCCAGAAAAGTTATAACGGCGTCGCGCTACTGTCTAAACTCCCTCTGGAAGATGTTCGCCGCGGCCTGCCGGGAGATGAGAGTGACGCGCAGGCCCGCTATATTGAGGCTGTCGTTTCCACAGAGCGCGGGGCGGTGCGGGTGGCGTCCATCTATCTGCCCAATGGAAATCCCGTATTGGATGACCCCATGGAGAGTCCGAAATACACCTATAAACTCGACTGGATGAATCGGCTGCGCACCCACGCCATAGAGTTGTTGACTCATGAAGAACCGATAATTTTAGCGGGCGATTACAATGTGATCCCGCGTCCGGGCGATACGCATGATCCCAAAGGATGGTGGGGCGATGCCCTGTTCCGTCAGGAGACTTTGGACGCCTTTCACGCGCTCAAACATATCGGACTTTACGACATGTTCGATCAATTCAACGGTAAAGACGGCGAATATACATTTTGGGATTACCAAGGCGGGGCGTGGCAGAATAATCTCGGCATTCGGATTGATCATCTACTCTGCTCGCCGCAAGCCATAGACCGCGCGACCGAGATCAATATTCACAAGATGACCCGCGAAGGCGTCAAGCCATCCGACCACGTTCCCGTTGTCGGCCATTTTGATCTGTGAGCCTACTCGCAAAATTATTACTGGGCGGCGGCTTCGTCTTACTGATCGCCGTTTTCGGATATGGCTGGCATATCCGCACCGTTTACGCGGGCTATACGGCCTCCACGGATAGCGGCGACGCCCTCTATCCGCCCGAGACCTTGGCAGATTACGGACAGCAAATCCAAGATGAGTTAAACCGCAAAGACGTCAAACTCGCCATCATTTCCCGCGCGGGACAGACGCGGGATAAACTCCCCGAAGGCGTGATGTTCACCCACAGCGCTTTCTTCCGGCGAAATACGGACGGCGGATATGATGTTTACAATCTCTATCACGGCGAGGAGAATCGTCTGCGCTCGACCCTTGTGACAGACACATCCGCGGACTTCCTGCGGCTCTTGCAGGAACGGGATGCGGGGATTTTAATTCCCGATGCGGCGACGCAAGACCTCCTCTATGACTTTCTCGAAAGTCCGAAATATTCAGCCGTGCATCAGCCAGATTACTCGCTGATTTCCAACCCTTTGGACTTGCGCTGGCAGAATTGTAACGAGCTCATGCTCTATGCCATTGCCGCCGCTATTTGGGACACGACCGACCGTGCCATTTTGCGGGACAAGCTCGCCGAGACGATCACGCCAACAGAGCTAAAAGTCTCGCCACTTCGCCGACATTTCGGCCCCATGATAGATGAGCGCCTACTCTTAGACGACCAAGGCGAAAAGGTCCTAACGACAACCTTTGGAACGCTCACCGAGTTGTTTGAGGCGACAGGTCGGTTGGATGAAAGTTATGTTCTCGCTTTTGAAGAGCGGAGGTAAGACTAATCATAGTTACTTTTTCGCCATTGCCGACAGTTTGGGCCAAAAGCGCTGCATGACGCGAAGGGAAATCACATTCAGCTTAGGTTCGGGTTTCTTTTGGTAGCTCGCCCCATGATCAATACGATGAAAGCCCTGTCACGCGCACCCTTGCCACTACTCGAACCTCAAACCGATATGGTGTTGCGTTTGCTGACCCAAGTCGTCTTGGCTGACGGACATATTTGCCCCTCGGAAATTGACGCTCTTGTGCGCGGCGCAGCGCGGCTGAAGCTGAAAGATAAATTTGGCAGAGACTTGTCAGACGCGAATATACGTGACTGGTTTGAAGATTATCAACGCATACTCAACACCGAGATACCCGCCCTTCGTAAGGATGTTGCCCTCACCCATATGATTTTAAAACTAGCCGATTGGCCGGAAAAGCAGGCGGTCCTTGATGTTCTGAGAGAGATTAGTTTTGCCGATGCGGATTTCCATATCGAAGAGAAAACTCTGATCTCAATCGTTCGGGCTTTCTGGCAATATGAAGGCTTGGACGCGTCAAACGCGAAAATCGACACTTAATCGGGCAGTGCCAATTCGCGTCCCGCCGCAATGAAAATATCATCATAAATAACGCTGTCATTCCCATAGGGCGAATTTTTAGAGCCCGTATTACTGATGGTTAGGGAATGTGAGGCCACCACCCCTCATCGCTTCATGACCCCATCAATGACATCATAAATCGCGCCAATTTCGTCGAGTATTTTCTGCGTTCGGGTTGTCTCGGTCAAAGGTTTGAACATACTGCCCGGCTCATAACGGTTAGCCGTTTCAACTGCGATGAACAGCATTCCGCCGTCAAATCCGAACCGGATATTCTTGCCATCGACGGAATTTTCTAAATCAACGAGGCGCTGCATGAAGGTCGGCGTGAGAAGATAGCGCGCCTCTACTTGGTCCGTGCCGTAAGCCTCAAAGATTTTCTCAAACACCGGATCAACGAGGCCGACGCGTTTCATGTCGTCCTTCTTTTTTCCTTGCAGCCAGCCTTTGTCTCGCAGAACAATCGTGCGCCCGAGAAATTTTTGGTGAAATTCGATAACCAAAAGCTGACCCCGGAACTTGGTCACCCAACGTCTGTTTTTCCCTGTGCCTTCCCTTTTTTCTAAATGGGCTTCGTGCAGAAGAAATTTCGCGCCATGTGCCTGTCCTGAAATTTGATCTTCAAATTTGCTGCGCCCGTAATTTCTAGTGACGAGTCCAAGTTCTTCAAATTGATCCAAGCGCGGCGAAACTGCCATTTCAGCCTGAAAGGCGAAGCCAAGAAAGCGGCATAGATTACCGACGATATTTTCTTTTGTGTTAGAGCGAACCGTCTTCATCAAATATTGCGCAGCTCCCGTTCCGATCGTCACCCCAAACAAGGTGAGAACCGCGTAAACGACAAATGGCGCGCGAAAATAAATCGCAATCCCCAAAACGATCACAGTCGTGACGGCGACGGTCGGAATGACTTTCTTCACTTTCCCCATCACGGAAAGACGCGTTAGCTCATCGCGTTCCAAACCGGGCAGAATTTCCGCCTCATAAAAGGCGCTAAAGCCTTTGAATTCCGGATGATGTTCGTCGAATTGGTGCAAGCCTACCCCATTCCATCCAATGCCGCTTGCAGCGTTTCCACCTCTGCAGCGTAGCCGGCGCGGCGTTCCTTTTGCAGATTGACGACCTTCTCAGGCGCTTTGGCGACGAAGGCTTCATTGCCGAGTTTCCTGTCGATCTTCTCGATCTCGCTTTGGGCTTTTTCGATTTCCTTGGCGAGGCGCTTGCGCTCGGCATTCATATCGATGAGGCCCGCCAGCGGGATGGCATATTGCACGCCGTCGACAACGGTTTGCAGCGCATTCTCGGGCACGGCTGCAGCCAGCTCAACATGCTCCACACGCGCCATGGGCGAGAGCTGCGGCGCGTATGTGTCGAGGCGCGGGTCGAGTTTATCCGCGCAGAGGAGCAGCGGCGCTTTCTTGGACGGCGGGATGTTCATATCCGCGCGCACAGAGCGAATATTAGTGATGAGTGTTTGCAGCCAATCCAGTTCCGCGACGGCGTCTGCGTCCACTAACTCTTCGCCATATGTCGGCCACTGCGTCGTGATCAAATGCCCTTCACGGCTCTCTGTGACTTTCGCCCAGAGGTCTTCGGTGATGAACGGCATGAAGGGGTGGAGCAGAACTAGGATCTGATCGAGCACCCATGCGAAGGTCTTTTGGGTTTCGACTTTCTCTGCGCCGTCCTCTCCTGACAACAGAGGTTTGGAGAATTCCAAATACCACGCGCAGAAAGTGTCCCATGTGAATTTATAGGCAGCATCGGCTGCGTCGTTGAAACGGTAGCTTTCAATGCAGCGCGTAATCTCCATCGCGGTTTTCGCCGTCTCGGAAATAATCCATTTATTGACGGGCAGCTTGGCCGAGGCCGGGTCAAAACCTTCTGCTGACGTGCAGCCATTCATCTGGCCGAAACTGGCGGCAGACCAAAGCTTGGTGCCGAAATTGCGGTAGCCAGCGATGCGCTCAACAGAGAGACGAATGTTCCGCCCCTGCCCGGCTTGGCTCGCGAGAGTGAAGCGCAGCGCGTCCGCACCGTAAGCCTCAAACCCTTCAGGATAGGCTTTCATGGTGGCCTTGGCGACTTGCGGGGCTTTGTCAGGGTTTTTCAATCCGCGTGTGCGTTTCTCGACCAGCGTGTCAATGTCGACGCCGTCAATCAGGTCAAGCGGATCAAGCGTATTGCCGATAGATTTCGACATTTTCTTACCCGCCTCGTCGAGGACCAGCGCATGGATATAGATATCGTCAAACGGCACCTCATCCATAAAATGCAAACCCTGCATCATCATCCGCGCCACCCAGAAGAAAATGATGTCGAAGGCTGTGACGAGGGTCGAGGTCGGGTAGAAGCGCGCGAGTTCCTCGGTGTTCTCCGGCCAGCCGAGCGTGGAGAATGGCCAGAGACCGGAGGAGAACCATGTATCGAGAACGTCGGGGTCTCTATTCATCAATTTTGACCAACCAAGCTTCGAACGCTCTTCTTCGGACGCCTTTTGCCAGTGTTGCAAGTCACAAGCTAAAAGTTCGTTTGGCCCTTCGCCTCTCTCATCCTCCGGCGTATCGAAGTGCTTTTGCCAATGGAAGTTAATCGCTTTTTCTATTGCTTCATTCTCGGTTGTAGCCACAAAAATATTTCCCTCAGGACCATACCAAGCCGGGATTTGATGGCCCCACCAGAGCTGGCGAGAGATGCACCACGGTTGGATGTTCTCCATCCAATGGTCATAAGTCTTCTTCCAATTTTCGGGGATGAAGCGGGTGCTTCCCTTCTCTCCACCACTTGTTGTCCCCGGGCTTGCCCCGGGGTCTCCCGCGTCTTCACGGAGAGCCGATGGAGACCCCGGCGCGTTGGCCGGGGACAGGTTCTGTTGGGAACCAGCATGACCACGATCAACCGCTGCAACCGCCTCACCCGCTAATTTCTCCGCATCGACAAACCATTGGTCCGTCAACATCGGCTCAATCACGACATTTGACCGATCCCCATAGGGCTGCATGATTTTCTTATCTTCGACCTTAATCAGCAGACCTTCCGCGTCGATGTCCGCGACCACGGCTTTGCGAGCCTTAAACCTATCCATGCCGACATATTTCGCGGGCATGATCTCAGATTCTATCATCTCTCCGCGCGGGCCCATGAGGGAGTACATCGGGATGTTATTGCGCTTGGCGACTTCGTAATCGTTGAAGTCATGCGCGCCGGTAATCTTCACCGCGCCCGACCCAAAATCCATATCCGGATATTCATCCGTGATAATCGGAATAAGCCTGTCCGCGAGCGGCAGGCGCACCATCTTGCCGACAATCGGCGCGTAGCGTTCATCATCGGGATGCACCGCCACCGCGCCGTCACCGAGCATGGTTTCAGGCCGTGTTGTCGCGATGGAGATATAATCCCGCTCTTCCGTCAGGGTGATATTTCCGTCTTCGTCTTTCTCGACATAAGTGTAGGTCTCGCCGCCTGCGAGCGGATATTTGAAATGCCAGAAATGGCCGTCGCGTTCGATGTTCTCGACTTCCAAATCGGAAATCGCGGTCTGAAAATGCGGGTCCCAGTTTACGAGACGTTTGTCGCGGTAAATCAATCCCGTTTCATACATGTCAACAAAGGCTTTGGTGACGGCGTCGGCCATTTGCCCGCCTTCGCGATCGCCCAATGTGAACTTGGACCTAGACCAATCGCAGGAACTGCCGAGGCGGCGGAGCTGCTTTTCGATCATGCCGCCGCTTTCCTCTTTCCACGCCCAAACGTGGTTGAGGAACTGATCGCGCGTCATATTTTTACGGGCCTTGCCCTCGGCGGCGAGTTTGCGCTCGACAACCATCTGCGTCGCGATACCGGCATGATCCATGCCCGGCTGCCAGAGCACCGCTTTGCCCTTCATCCGGTTAAAGCGGATGAGAATATCCATGATCGTATTGTTGAGCGCGTGACCCATATGCAAGCTGCCCGTGACATTGGGCGGCGGGATTACGATGGAATAATTATCGTCTTTCGTGTCGCCCGGTTTTGCCGCGCGCGGTTTGAACGCGCCGCTGTCTTCCCACATTTTATAAATGCGGGCTTCGGCTTCTGATGGGTTGAATGATTTATCGAGCATGGTGCAAATCCAAAGGAAAACCCGCCCCTAAATAGGAACGGGTGGTATTTTCGTGAGCCTTAACCCACTCAACAGAAAAGATGAAGGGTCGGCGTGAGCCTACTTGCCGGAGCTGATGCGTTTGACTTCCTTCGCCACGGCGCGCTCAACAATCCCTTTAAGATTAGCATCGAGCCATTCTTTGAGCATTGGGCGCAGCGCATCTTGCACCAGATCACCGATACGCGGTCCGCTTTCGTTGAAAACCGCTTTGTCCTCGACGACTTGGTTCAATTCAGCAAAAGCTCCGGCCGCAGCCGTTTCAGTCACCTCGTCTAAAATGGCGTCTGTTTTGACGGCTTGTACGGGCATGGAAGTCTCCTCGGGTGTAGAAATAGGTTCACGCGTTTGTTCAGAATAGGTTTCGGCAGCGTCAGCGTCAGTCTCAGTCTCAGTCTCAGCCTCAGCCTCAGCCTCAGTTTCAGTCTCGCGGAGCGCCGTCGCGCCAAGCGCTGCTCCGCCAACAGCCGCAGCCAAACCAGCCGTAGCCGCGACAGGCGCCTGGACGGTTTCAACGGCGACGGCATCCGCTTCGGCGGCGGCAGCAATCTCGCTCAAGCTCGGCAAATCCTCTACCGACGTGTCGTGCGTTAGCAGCTCCTCGTCAAAATCGAGGTTTTCTGCGATATTTTCCTGCTCGGCGTCCAACACCGCATCCAAAGATAGATGTTCGTCCACTTCAAGGTCATCCGGCACCTCAAAGTCATCCGGCCCCTCAAAGTCATCTGGATGTGCCTGCAACTCATCCTCTACCGTCATATCGAGGATGTCGCCTAAGATATCGTCCTCCGCATCAGGAATGGCAAGCAAGGCGTCTAAATCTTCTTCCGCCTCGAGCCCACTCGGGTCATCCGACAAGTCCGCCATAAGGGATTTCACGAGATCTAAATCAGAAACTTCTGCAGAGGTCGTATCAGCGGTAAAATCTGTCTCGATTATATCCTCACCATAGGTGTCCTCGCTGCCGGCAGAGGCCTCTTCAATTTCGAGAGGGGACATCAGAATATCATCAAGCAAACTGTCCATTTCAGTATCGTCATCAGCCGCAACTTTGCTGAGCCCAAGCCCGGCGATTGCAGCCGTTTGCGAAGGCATGGCATGGGTGGTCTCGATTGGCTCTGCGTCTGTCAGAGGGATATCGGCATCTAAGAAGGACAATATATCTTCATCTGCATCCGGGATTATCTCATCCGAGTCGAAGTCTCCGAGAGTCGTTTGATGGGCGTCAAAGCTCAAGACATCTGCATCGGCGTCCACGTTAGACGCCGAGAGCGTGTCGCCCCTGAAAGAGGTCTCATTAGCGTCCGATAGCAGAGGATCGTCGTCCAAGCCGGCTAAAACGTCGTCAATATTCAGATCGACACTATCGCCTTCATCGTGAAACGGTTCAGGCTGAATGACGGCGGCGTCCAGCACAGCGTCGGACGTTAAGTCATTGGAATCCGAATGAATTCCCCTCATCATGTCACTTAATCCCGGCGCGGCAGCAGTTTCGACTAAATCGGCGGTCGGCACATCTTCGGGCGATTCCATCGCCACGGGCTCGTCATCAGATATGATTTTTCGAATAGAGGCTAGAATATCCTCCATGCTGGGTTCTACCCCATTGAGGTCTTTTGACGAATTTGGTGTCTGTTCAGACATAAATGACAATCCCGCTATTGCTCGACAAATAAATGCGCCGACCCCGCGGCCCCCAATGGCTTAATCCCTGTACAATATCGTTAAAACAACGCTTCTCGCTTGTCCAGCGGCGCAAGCGCTCAATCCACGGGAGAATCACTCGGAACGTATGTTTCATCAATTTTCCCGTCCCCATCCGCGTCCAAAAGCAGATCATAGGGCGGAATCGACGGCGGCTGGACGGGTTCGGTTAGAATATCCAGCGCGCCCTCTTCATTCCAATTTGCGGGTTTTCGGGTCTCGCCGGGTAGTTTCCGGTCCAAACGTTTGATAAATCCGGGCGCGTAGCGATCCATTTTCTCCGTCAGGCCCTGATATCGGATGATGTCCAGATTATCCTTTGGCACATACCCATCGACAGGCAGTCTGATGCCCTGCGCATCAAATACGCCCATCGTTGAGAGGAGTTGGAACGTCGCGACGCTCACATTTCTTTCGGCTTCAATGACGGAGAGCTGCGCGTTTAGGGTTTCTTGCTCTGCATTCAACACATCGAGCTGATCGCGCGTCCCGACAGATTGCTCCAGTGTGACGCCTTCAAAGGCGACATTCGCGGCACTGACTTGCCGCTTTGCCGCTTTCAGGCTCGCGCGGGCCGCTGTTAACTGCGCCCAAATTTGCGTGACAGCCTGATCAATGGCCAATTCAACATCGCGGGTTTCAAAGGCGAGCCGCGTTTTCGCATGTTCCGCCTGACGGCGACGCGATTGGTTGCCGCCGCCGGAATAAATGGGGACCGTTACTTGAGCCGTGATGGAGGCTGCATCAATCGATTGCAGTTGAGAGAGCTGTTCACGTTGGCGGCTTAACCCGCCGGATAAAGAGACGGTCGGACGGCCTGCGGCTTTGGCGACATCAATGGCCGCCCGGCCTGCAGCCTCGTTGAAATAAGAGCCGATGAGTTGCGGGTTATTTTCGCGCGCGGCAGCAATCGCCTCAGGGAGGCTGGGCGGTAGGCTGTAAATTGGCGGAGCAGAAAGAAGTGTGGCCGGGCGTCCAACCAATCTCGCAAAACTCGCTTTTGAGACGGCCAGTTGGGCTTCGGCTTGCGCCACGCCTGCCTCTGCCAAGGCAAGGCGGGATTCAGATTGCGCGATGTCCGTGCGCGTGCCTGTCCCTGCATCGAACCGAGCCGTAGCGGCCTCTAGCTGACGGGACAAGACTCGGACATTATTCCGGCGGATGCGGGTTGCCTCCGTATCGCGGCGCACATCGACATAAGCGCTGGCAGCCGACAGGAAGAGATCAGTCTCCTGCGCGCGTAGATTTTCTCGCGCCGCAAGTATCCCCAGCTTTGCTTGTTCTTTGAGCGCCTTGACGCGGCCGCCTTGATACAAAGGCTGGACGATCTGCACGCCAATGTCGTTCGGACGTCCGGATATGCTGACATCGCCGCTGGCCGCACCGCCGCTGAACGTCGCCGCGCCCCCCGGAAAATTCACCCAACTTTGCGAGATAGAGGCCGTGCCGCCAATCGTAGGTCGGCCTTGCGCGCGGGCTTGGACATAGCTTTCATCAATTTCCCGGAGCCGGGCCCGTTCCGCCAATAGTCGGGGGTTGGAATCGTAAACGGACACCAAAGCCGATTGCAAATCCTGCGGCGCCCCCTGCCCTTGAGCAGGCGCGGCCATCACGGCAGAGCCGAGTAACGCGGATAGGATTACACTACGAAAAGACACGGTCTATTTTCCTTGGCGGAGGTCTTCATGCCCTCTCAATAGGCGCATCGATCTTAAATTGGACCTAATGAAGACAGCGCCCCGCCTATACACCATTGTATAGCGTTCGGCGCTCTAAAAAACGAAGGCTGGCTCGGCCTCAAATCCGGGCAAATAAGGCGCACTTGTATCGAAGGCGACAGTTTCGCCAACGGCATCACCCGATTTGGTAAAGACAGTCACGCGGCCCACGGGTCCGATCTGGATGATGCAAACCAACCGCCCGCCATTGGCGAGTTGAGAGAACCACGGACGGTGAACGCGTGGCAAGGCGGCACCAACAAAAATAACATCAAACGGACCATGTTCGGCCGCGCCCGACTTTAGATCGCCTTGGACGACGGCTGCATTAGAGATATCTGCCTCAACCAACAGCTCTGTCGCCCGCGCGACAGCCGCATCATCCGTTTCCAGACCAACAACCGTATCTGCCAATTGCGCCAGAATCGCTGTCGAATATCCGCGTCCACATGCCACGTCCAATACGACGTCTTGGGGTTCAATTTCGACGGCTTGAATCATTTTTGACAAATCGCGCGGTGACAACATCGTGCGGCCCTCATCGGTCTCAACTTGACAATCCGCGTAAGACAAAGCTTTGCGGGCGGTTGGAACAAAGGCTTCACGCGCCGTACGGCGGAATGCGCCTAAAATATCCAAATCCGTCACGTCGGATGTGCGGATTTGCGATTCGACCATCGAAGCGCGGGCGGCAGAGAAATCAGTCATGTAAGCGGACTCGTGAAAAAGAGATATGGTTTGTGGGCGGGCTATAGCCGCCGCATGCTAACATCGCAATCAGCTATTGCGAGCTACGCCGCATATGATTATAGCACCGCTTCCACCGCGCGAGGTACCATGGCGGAGTGGTGACGCACCGGATTGCAAATCCGTGTACCCCGGTTCGATTCCGGGTGGTACCTCCATTCTCTTAATACCGCCAGATTAACTCATTGCGCACGCCTTTAGCGCAACCGAGTCATCGGCCAGTTTTACTTTATCCAGAGTGATGCCCTTCGTCAGAGACATTTTTCCAAACATGAAATCGCGAGGCGCATTGACGGCGTCGACCGCGATGAATTTTTTATCTTTGAAATAATAGGCGGCAAAGCTGCGGCCGGTTTCCATATCGCCGCGAATAATAACGTCATCATATCCGCCGGAAAGCCCTGCAATTTGGAGCTTCAGATCAAACTGATCCGACCAGAACCAAGGCAAACTATGATAGGGTTTAGGCGTTCCCGTAATATGGCTGGCAACGATCTTGCCCTGCTCTGTCGCATTCGGCACGGATTCCAGCCTGACATGTTCGTCGTAGATTGGATTATAATGCCAAGTGACATCCCCTGCGGCATAGATATCGGGGTCTGAGGTTTGGCAATATTCATTAACCTCAATCCCGTTGCCAATCTCCAAACCCGCCATCTCCGCCAGCTCAACATTTGGAATCACGCCAATCCCGATAATGACCATGTCGGCGCTCAGAGTTTTTTCGCAAGCGGTCAGGACCTTCAGACGGGAGCCGTTTTTCAGGATTTCCGTCGCCATAACATTTTCAAGAACTTCAACGCCCTGCTCTGTGTGAACGCGTTTGTAGAACGTGGACATGATGGGTGCAGTAACCCGCTGAAGGATACGCGGCATGGCCTCTAAAATTGTGACCGCCAAGCCTTGCTTTCGCAGCGATGCAGCCGTTTCTAATCCAATATATCCGCCGCCAATGATAACAGCTGTCTTGGCCGTTTCGGCTTTGGCTTTAATTGCCAACACATCCGCGGTGTCGCGCAGATAGAACACGCCCTCCAAATCCTCACCCGGCACGGACAAGGGCCGAATCCTTGCGCCCGTCGTCAGGACAAGTTTGTCATAGGGCAGCGTTTCGCCCTCATCCGTCAGAATAGTTTTATTTACGCGATCGATGGAGCCAACGCGGACGCCGAGTTTCAGCTCAATCTTCGCTGCTTCATAACTTTCCGCCGGACGGATAAGGATGTCGTCGATGGATTTTTCCCCGGACAAGAAGTCTTTAGACAATGGTGGTCGATGATAGGGTAAGACCGCTTCGTCCCCGATAATCGTGATACCGCCTGCCCAGCCTGTTTGCCTCAGGCTAACACCGGTTTGCGCAGCGGCATGGGACGCTCCGATTATGATTACTGACTTCGTCATTAAATTTACCGTTTCACGCAAGGACCAATGACTAGATTAGAGCATCGCAATCAATAGTTCCACATCGTCCCGTCTTCGAGGCGCACAATGGGATGGTAGCGGCGATCAAAGCTATATTTCCTGGACCCAGACTCGTCGAAATACAGACCCCTGACCACGTCCGCATCGTCGTCACGTCCGAGGACGGAAAATGGGAAGGCCGATATGATTTCTATCCTGACCGTTGGACTTCACGATGAGCCGCGTCAGCTCGGGCTGTAAATATTGGGTGCAAATTGAAGGCGTTCCGGGCGGGAAAATGGACCGCTCGGATTTCCGATACTCATCAGTGACGATATCAGCCAAACCATAGCGACGATTGAAACGAAATAGGTTAAGCCTGATTTTTTGGAAATCCGCCTGCCGCCGCGAGCATTGACGGCACTTGTTTTCCAAGCACTGTTTCCAGCCATTTCGCAGTTTCAATCAGTGCATCCAAGTCGAGCCCATGTTCAATGCCTGAACGGTTTAGCAAATAGACGACATCTTCTGTCGCGACGTTCCCCGTTGCATTCGGCGCGAATGGGCAGCCGCCAATGCCCCCAATAGAGGAGTCGATTACGCTCGCCCCTGCCGCAATCGCCGCCCACACATTCGCAATCGCCATATTTCGCGTATTATGAAAATGTACGCGCACAGGAATTGGCGCGATGAGGTCTACAACTTTGCTAACCATATTGGTAACCTGCCCCGGTGTTCCAACGCCGATTGTATCCGCCAAAGCAATCTCGCTTGGGTTAGCCTCGGTTAGTTTTGCGACAATATCCAATACGCGCTGCTCGGCCACTTCCCCGTCGAACGGACAGCCAAAGGCCGCCGAGATTGTCACTTGCGCTGAACGGCCCTCTACCTGTGCCAATCTGATGATTTCATTAGCGGTCGAGACCGTCTCGGCGCTGGTTTGGTTTTGGTTCTTTAGACCGAACCCATCGCTCGCGACGCAAACCGCACCGAGCTGGTCAACGCCGGACCCGAGCGCGCGCATAGCGCCGCGCTTGTTCAAGGTCAAACCGATACGCGTGACGCCGTTGACCTCGCCCAAGGCTTTGACCACATCCTCCGCATCGGCCATTTGAGGCACATATTTCGGATGGACGAAACTGGCGATTTCAATGCGCTTTGCTCCCGCTTCTATCGCGCGCCGAATGAAGGCGACTTTGTTGTCTGTTGAGACAAGCGTCTTTTCATTTTGTAGGCCGTCCCTTGGCCCGACTTCAACAATTTCGACAGATTTTATCATAGGCCGCGTCTATTCGGCAGCTGCCGCCATCACAAGTACGGCGTCCTCTTTTATCATATCCGCCGCTTTTTCTGCGATCATGATGGTCGGTGCGTTTGTATTGCCGGAGACGAGGTTCGGCATAATGGACGCGTCGACAACGCGCAGGCCGTCCAGTCCGTGAACGCGCAAGCGATCATCCACGACAGCCAACTCGTCATTCCCCATTTTACAGGACCCAACGGGGTGATATTGCGTATCGGCGCGAGCGCGAATATCCGCTTTAATGTCCTCTGAGTCTGTTGAGCCTGCGGCGTAAAGCGGCTTACCCTTAATCTCATCAAAAGCCGGGGACTCCATGATTTTGGTCATTAAATGCGCTCCGCGCAGGAGGGTATCCATGTCGCGTTCATCCCGCAGAAATGCGGGATCAATTGCAGGTGGATCGGTGGGCTCTGCGCTCTTCAACCAAACCGCACCCCGGCTTTTGGGCCTGAGCACACAGACATGGCAGCTATAGCCGTGACCATAGTGGAGCTTGCGTCCATGATCATCGACCATCGCTCGAACCATGACGAGTGAGACATCCGGCGAAGGTTCCGAGCGGTCCGTGTAGAGAAAGCCGCCGCTTTCCGCGAGGTTGGAGGCAAACAGACCCTTTCTTTCTTTGCGGTAGCGCAAGATGTCGCCGAACTGACGAAAATTTCCCAGAAAGGACAAGCCAAAATTATCTTTGAGCGGCGAGCGATAGGAGATGACATAATCAATATGATCCTGAAGGTTTTCACCTACGCCCGGCAAATTATGGATCTGTTCAATCCCATGCGGCGCGAGCTTATCTTTCGCGCCAATCCCGGACAGTAGAAGAATTTGCGGAGACCCAAATGCCCCGCCCGAGACAATGACTTCCCGCGTGGCTTGAACGGTTTGAGATGCCTTATCCTTTTTATATCGGACACCTGTGGCCCTGCCAGTCTCAATCAGAACTTTTTCCGTATGCGCCCCTGTTATCACGGTCAGGTTCGGACGCGCGTCAACCGGGTCTAAGAACGCCCGCGCGGTCGACCACCGCTCGCCGCCTTTATGAGTACACTCATACATGCCGAGGCCCTCTTGCTGGGCACCATTAAAATCATCTGTGAAAGGTATTTGGTTTTGACGCCCGGCCTCGAAAAAGGCTTCATTCACCGCGCCCGGTTCTGATAGCGGCGCGACATTTAACTCACCGCCCTGCCCGCGAAACTCATCCGCTCCGGCTTCGCGGTTTTCACTCTTTTTGAAATAAGGCAGCACCTCATCATAGGACCAGCCGGAATTCCCCAACCGCGCCCATTCATCGTAATCTTCCTTATGACCCCGAATATAGATCATCGCATTGATGCTGGAGGACCCGCCCAGAACTTTGCCGCGCGGTTGATAGCCCTTGCGCCCGTTCAAGCCCTCTTGCGGCTCTGTCTCAAACCGCCAATTCCGTTTGCCCGTAATCATATTCCAAATGGTCGCTCCCGGGGTAAAGACGCTCCAATGCTTATGGGTTCCGCCAGCCTCTAACAGGCACACCGAAACATTCGGATCCTCCGAGAGACGGTTCGCGAGGACACAGCCTGCAGAGCCCGCCCCAATAATCACATAATCAAAAGACGTCGTCATAAGTCTCTCCCCAGAGCGTTCTCACAACTATGAACGCGGGGCGCAGAGAGTCAAATTTGCGCAGGCACAAAACATCGACATTCAAAATTCAAGATTGAATAGTCAGTGCCTGAATATTTGGCAGATTGATGCGTTCCACTTTACACCCCGCCTTCCCTGCTGCACGAAGAGATATGGGTTCCTACGACATAATTTATTGGTTGATTTCGATCGGCATAGGATATTTGGCGGGCTCCATTCCCTTTGGCTTGCTGCTCGCGAAAGCTTCAGGACAAGGCGACATTCGCAAGATCGGCTCCGGTAATATCGGCGCGACGAATGTCTTGCGCACGGGCCGAAAAGATATCGCGGCAATCACTTTACTGCTTGATGCGGCAAAGGCGGGTTTGACAGGTTTCCTTATTCAAAACTGGTTGGGATTACCCTTCGGATATATTGCCGCAGCTGCCGCTTTGATTGGCCATTGCTACCCTGTGTGGCTGGGTTTCAAAGGCGGTAAAGGGGTTGCAACATTCTTTGGCGGCCTCTTTGCACTCATCTGGCCTATTGGAATTTTAGCGGCTCTGATTTGGCTCGCAACCGCATTAATCACAAAATATTCGTCTCTAGGCGCACTGATTGCCTGTGTGATCTGCACCATCGTTGCCATGATATTTTTTCCGCGGGCCGCGGGCCTGATGGTGGGCTTTATGTCGATTGTCATCCTTTGGCGTCATCGCGAGAATATTGGTCGATTGATCCGAGGCGAAGAGTCCAAGATCGGCCAGAAGGGGTAAGGCCTGTGCCGCGCGAATTAAGTTTTACGGAGCGCCGCGATTGGCTGCGCCTCATCCGCACGCAGAATGTCGGGCCTGTGTCTTTTCGCGATTTGATCAATCGCTATGGCGATGCGACTGCCGCGTTGGAGGCTCTGCCGTCGCTTATCCGGAACAAACCTATCAATCCGCCGCGTGTTGACCAAGTCGAGGCTGAAATGGATCATGCCGAACAGATGGGGGTGCGACTGATCTGCGCGATTGAGCCCGATTATCCGAAATATTTGCGCGCGCTCGATCCACCGCCGCCCGTAATTGCAGTCATGGGCCGCGCGGAGGTTCTGCACCGTCCCTGTGTCGCGATTATCGGATCCCGCAATGCCTCCGCCATTGGCCAACGTTTTGCCAATGGCCTGGCGGCCGAGCTGGGACAAGCCGGATATACGGTCGTGTCCGGGATGGCGAGAGGCATTGATTCTGCGGCACATCAGGGCTCGCTAACGACCGGGACAGCTGCAGTTTTAGGCGGCGGCGTTGATCATATTTACCCGCGTGAGAACGCAGAGCTTCATGCGCAAATTCAGGAAAGCGGGGCGATTGTCAGCGAAAGTCCGCTGGGATATCGCGCGACGGCCCGAGATTTCCCGCGCCGTAACCGCATCATTTCAGGTCTTTGCCGAGGTGTCATCGTCATTGAAGCCGCAGAACGATCCGGCACGCTCATAACCGCGCGCTATGCTCTGGAGCAAAACCGAGAGGTGATGGCCGCACCCGGCTCGCCGCTTGATCCCAGAACAAAAGGCTGCAATCGCCTCATCCGGCAAGGTGCGCATTTGATTGAATCCGCGGAAGACGTTATCGCCGTTTTGGAAACACTACGCGGCTTGGATTTGGAAGAACCCGGCGAGAGTTTTGCGTCTGCCCCATTTGATGCCAACCGCGTCGAGGGAGATATAGCAAAGGCGAAAAGACAGGTTGTGGACCTGCTCTCGCCAACACCCACGCCGCGTGATGATATTATTCGGGCGTCGGGATTACCCGTACCGCTTGTCACCGCTGCTTTGATGGAAATGGAATTGGCAGGGGACGCTATTGTCGAACCCGACGGTAAAATCAGCCGAGTCTAATTCAAATTATCAGTCAGGCTTTGCCGCTGACAATTCTGTGTTTCGCCACAACGGTATCAATATCATCCGACAAATGCGCTAGTCCGCTGAGTCTCGCAATTGTCACTAATTCCGATAAAAGTTCCGTGACATAATCAGTCGCTTCGGAGGATCGGGTCGACATAGCTCCCTCAAACGCAGGAACTGACTTTGTTGCTAAATTTGTTTGTTGTCCCATTACGATATTGCCCTTCGTGTATTTATGGTTGCATTCAAGCTGCGTTTAAAAACCATAACAAAACATTACGAATACTTGGTTTCCAGAAAATTCGCGGCATTATGACCCAGATTTCTATAATGCTGCTTTCAGTTTCATTTAAAACCTGAGTGACATATCAAAAAATAGACTGTCTTTCACCGATGGTTGACTTTATTTGGCCCCTCCCCCACATGCCGCGCTCTTTACATATATAGAGTAACCGTATGAACCTCGTCATCGTTGAGTCGCCTGCCAAGGCCAAAACCATCGAAAAATATCTCGGCAAGGACTATAAGGTCCTCGCCAGTTTCGGGCATGTTCGCGATCTTCCATCAAAAAACGGATCCGTTGACCCTGAAAATAATTTCGCGATGAGCTGGGCGGTCGACACACAATCCAAAAAACGGATCAGAGATATTCAGACCGCCCTTGGCAATGCCGATAAACTCATCCTCGCGACCGACCCGGACAGAGAGGGCGAAGCGATTTCCTGGCATTTGCTCGAAGTCCTCTCCAAGAAGAAAGAATTTAAGGGCAAGCCCGTAGAGCGTGTTGTTTTTAACGCGATTACGAAAAAATCCGTCACAGAGGCCATCGCTAACCCACGTCAGTTAGATCAAGAGCTGGTCGATGCCTATCTCGCCCGCCGCGCTCTGGACTATCTCGTCGGTTTTACACTCTCGCCAGTATTGTGGCGCAAGCTTCCCGGCGCGCGCTCTGCCGGCCGCGTACAATCTGTTGCGCTCAAACTGATTACGGAACGCGAGACGGAAATCGAGCAATTTGATGCGCGTGAATATTGGTCAGTTGCGGGCGTTATGACAGCCGCCAAAGGCAGCTTCCCCGCGCGTCTCGTCTCGCTGAACGGCGACAAGCTGGATAAATTCTCGCTCAATAACGAAGCGCTGGCCATGAAAGCCAAGGCCGCTGTTACAGCCGCCAGCCTGTCTATCACAAAAGTTGAGGCTAAACCTCTCACCCGCAATCCATCCGCGCCGTTTATGACGTCCACCCTGCAACAGGAAGCCTCGCGCAAACTCGGCTTCTCGGCCACGCAAACCATGCAAACCGCGCAGCGCCTTTATGAAGGCGTCGATATTGGCGGCGAGACCACCGGCCTTATCACCTATATGCGAACGGACGGTATCAGCATGGTCGGCGAAGCCATCAGTGATTGCCGCGCCACGATTCAATCCAAATATGGCGAAAGCTATCTGCCGAAACAGCACCGCGTCTATAAATCCAAAGCCAAAAACGCACAGGAGGCCCATGAAGCCATCCGCCCAACAGGTTTTGAACGCACACCGGAATCGCTCAAACTCTCCGGCGATATGAAGAAGCTTTATGAGCTGATTTGGAAACGCGCCATGGCCTCGCAAATGGAGTCCGCCAAGCTCGAACGAACCACGATTACGATTGAAGACAACGCACACACAGTGGGCTTGCGCGCCACGGGACAAGTCGTGCGCTTTGACGGTTTTCTGAAACTCTATGAAGAGACAAAGGCGAAAACAGCGGACGAAGAGACTGACGAAAAAGACACGGATCTCCCCGCAGTTGAAGCCGGGCAATCCCTCAACGCGAAAGACATTGAAGCGACGCAGCATTTTACGCAGCCGCCGCCGCGTTATTCCGAAGCCTCCCTCGTCAAGCGCATGGAAGAACTGGGCATTGGCCGTCCGTCAACTTACGCCTCTATCCTGAAAGTGTTGCAGGACCGCGGATATGTGGAGCTGGATAAGCGCCGCTTTACACCGTCCGATAAAGGCCGCCTGCTAACGGCGTTTCTGGAAGAATATTTTTTGAAATATGTCCAATATAATTACACGGCAAACTTAGAGGATCAGCTTGATAAGGTTTCCGCCGGTGACCTCGATTGGCTAAAACTGCTCGGCGATTTCTGGACGGAGTTCTCTGCGACAGTCGACGGCACAAAAGAACTGCGTATCACCCATGTGCTCGATGCGTTGAATATCGCGCTGAAAGACATCGTCTTCCCGGAAAAAGAAGACGGCACACCCGCACGGAAATGTCCGAAATGCGACGATGGCGAGCTGTCGTTGAAACTCGGCAAATTCGGCGCATTTGTCGGCTGCTCAAACTATCCGGAATGTAAGATGACGCGCCCCTTCGGCAGCGATGCGCCGGATGCCTCGGCTGAGGATAAGATCCTCGGCCAACATCCTGAAACTAAAAAGGATATTATTCTTAAGACAGGTCGTTTCGGTCCTTATGTGGAAATGGAAACCGAGAAAAAACCGAAGCGCACCAGCCTGCCCAAGACGTGGCCTTATGATACAATCGACCTCGAAAAAGGTCTGATGCTGATTAACTTGCCGCGTAAAATTTGCGCGCATCCCGAAGATGGCAATCAAGTCATTACGGCGCTTGGCCGCTTTGGTCCCTACATCAAACACAACACGACTTATGTAAGTCTGAAGGACCCGGATGAAATGTTCACCGTCGGCATGAATGACGCCATCGCGCGCCTCGCCGATAAACGCGCCAACCCTGGACGCAGCCGCGGCGGCAAGGTCGTCAAAGACCTCGGCAAACATCCGTCAACGGACAAGCCCATCGCCATTATGGAAGGCCGCTACGGCGCATACGTGAAATACGAGAAAATCAACGCCACCATTCCAAAGGGCCAAGATCCGCAAGACGTTAACATCGACATGGCGCTCGAATATATCGCGGAAAAAGAAGCCAAGACGAAGAAGAAACCCGCGAAGAAAAAGAAGGCGCCGGCTAAGAAGAAACCTGCAGCGAAGAAAAAGCCGGCTGCGAAGAAGAAAACGCCTGCGGCGAAGAAGAAAGCGGCTCCGGAAACTGACGAGGCGTTTTAGTAAAAGTTCATTTTAAGAATTCCGTCCATCCCAGCCCGTTGTTTGTTTCGCAAACAACATGAGCTGGGATCCAGTGCGCATTTAAACTGATGTTCCAGAACGTTCTGGACCCCATCCTTCGCTGGGGAAGTCGGAATATTTTAGGGGGTCAAACACGATGAAAAAGCCCGCTCACCAGACGCTGACACAGTTTTGGAGAACAATCAGAGCCAATATTGAATTTGGCGAAACCTCTCTCGAAGAGATCAGCAACTTAGAAGAGCGGTATGCTGTGAAATTCCCTCAGGAGTTTCGCGAATATCTTCGTTGGGCTTGTCCCAAGGGCGTGGATCAAGATGATCCTGAAATGACCACTTGGTGGGAAATAGATCGCATCAAAAGCCTGAAGGAAGAAGTTAGGGAAGACTCAGTAGTTCTGCGTGATCCGCAAATTCGCGAGGATTCTAGTCGCTATATTGTTTTTGTAGATTACATCTTGTGGTGTTGGGCATGGGCGATTTGTTGTGAGCCAGGCGAGAATTATGGCCGTATCTTACAACTCTCAGCGAAAAATGAGTTTGTAGCGAACAGCTTCGGCGAATTCGTACAGTTTTACATACAGCACTGGGATAAAGGCTTTCATCTTCCAGCAATCAAATAGGCTACCGCTTACCAACCCACCCTCCCTTGACCTTTTCCCCTACACCGCCGACATGCGGCGCATGAAATTAACGAAAAAAACAATATTGGACGAGGTGAAATCCCGTCCCGACTACTACGATAATAAGAAATTAGCCCGCGCTTTGGGCGTGAAAGGCGACGACCGCCGCGAGCTGCGACAGCTCCTGCGCGCGATGGTCGAAGACGGCGTCATACTAAAATCCAGCCGCAAGACCTTCCGCGAGGCGGATGCCCTGCCGAGCGTGATGGTCGTCAAAGCGACGCGCCTCGACGACGGCGACCTGATGGGCGAGCCTGAGAATTGGAAAGGCGACGGCGCGCCGCCGCAACTCCTTATCCGTGTTGAAGGACCGCGCGGAAAGAAAGGTGCAAAACGCGACCAGAAAGAAGTCCTCAAAGTGGGCGACCGTGCGCTCTGCCGCATCAAAATGCGCGAAAACGGCGAGGCTGTAGCCACCGTCATGAAAAAGCTCGGCAGCGGCCCCACGGCCCATCTGGGCGTGCTGTTTAAAGGCGGACGGGGTTGGCGCATCCAGCCTGTCTCAAAAAAAGCCCGTCACGATTATAAACCCGTCCGCGTGCCGGACGACGCTGAAGACCAAGACCTCGTCTGGTTTCAATCCAGCCGCCGCAATCAAGGCGATATGCGCTTGGCCGAGATTAAAGAGATCATCGGCTCCGCGAAAGGTGGCAAATCCGCGAGTCTTATCAGCCTCCACGAAAATGACATCCGCGTCGCCTTTCCCGATAAGGTCATCGAGGAAGCAAAAGCCCTTAAACTACCCAAAATCGAGGGCGCACGCGAAGACATACGGGATCTCCCTCTCATCACGATTGACCCGGTGGATGCCAAAGACTTCGACGATGCCGTCTTCGCTCACCCAGACAAGAAAGATAATAATAAAGGCGGCTGGGTTGTCTGGGTCGCGATTGCCGATGTGTCGGGATTTGTCACACCGGGGTCAGAGCTGGATTTGGAAGCGCGCGAACGCGGCAATTCTGTCTATCTCCCCGATGTCGTTGTGCCGATGCTCCCGCATGAGCTATCCTCTGACCTCTGCTCGCTGCGCCCCAATGAAGACCGCGCCTGTATGGCCGTGCGCATGGTGTTTGATAAAACGGGCAAAAAGCTCCGCCACACGTTCAAACGCGGCATGATGCGCAGCCATGCGCGCCTCACCTATCAGCAAGCCCAAGACGCCGCCGAAGGCCGCGCAGGCGAAGCCGCAGAACCCGTGCTCGACATTATTCAAGATATTTACGCTGCCTATAAGGTGCTGAAAAAAGGCCGCGACGCCCGCGCCCCGCTCGCGATTGAGCTGCCCGAACGCCGGGTTCATATCAACGAGGCCGGCGAAGTCACCGGGATCACACTGCGCGATAGGTTCGACGCGCATAAGCTGATTGAAGAGTTCATGGTGCAAGCCAATGTTTGCGCCGCCGAATCCCTGATCGCGAAAAAGACGCCCGCCATTATGCGCTTCCATGATGTGCCGTCGGGTGAAAAGCTGAAAGGCTTGTCCGACTTCCTCCCCGCGCTGGATATGAAATTCAGCGTCGGCGAGCGGGCGACCACTGCGCGGCTGAACAAACTTCTGGCGCAAGCCGATGCGAAAGACCTGACAGAAACGGTCGGCATGGCGGTCCTGCGCAGCCAATCCCAAGCCGTTTATAGCTCGGATAAAGGCGGGCATTTCGGCTTGAACCTTGTGGACTATACGCATTTCACCTCGCCCATCCGCCGCTATGCCGACCTCATCGTCCACCGCGCCTTGATTGATACTTTCAATTTGGGCGATGATGGGATGGACAAAGAGAGCGCGTCCCGTTTGCAAGAAATCGCGGAGCATATTTCCGCCACGGAACGCAAAGCCATGGTCGCGGAACGCGACGCAAAAGACCGCTATATCGCCGCCTATCTCGCGGACCGGGTCGGGGCGGTGTTTGATGCGCGCATTACAGGCGTAACTTCATTCGGCCTGTTCATTACGCTGGACGAGACCGGCGCAGACGGCCTCATCCCTGCGCGCAATCTGGGCCATGAATATTTTGCCTATGATGAAAAAAACCGCGCACTCGTCGGCACGGAGAGCGGTGACACCTACCGCTTTGGCCGCCCCGTCAAAGCCAAACTGGAAGAAGCCACACCCATCACAGGCGGATTGGTTTTTGAGATGGTCAGTAAGCCTGAAAAAGGCAAACCGCCAAAGCGAAATCATCGCGGCGGCAGCGCGCATAAGTCGCGCGGCGCGAAACATAAACGCAAGCGGCGGTAGCGATTCCCTCACCTCCCCCACGGGAGAGGCTAGTAACGGAATCCCCGTTTCAGATTTTCGCCATCCCCATTTTTTTTCGCCTATATCTTCGGTTTTATGGGCTGTTTTTTGAGATGCATCCTCATCTCAAATAAACATAATCCTCGCCACCCCAAACCTGTGCTATAAACGGGACGTTCTTTCAAACACGGGACTAGGTAGGACGTCACCTACCCGTTTGAGAGACGGTGGGTCTGAGCATTTCGGGTGACTCCGAGATTGTGCCGGGACTTTTGGAGTGAGAGCCGATGCGTGGGGCTAATGCCCTAACTCGTAGGACAGACGGGCCGCTTCATCAACAACCACTGCCGCAGAGTCATTGATTGGCCTTACAACCCAATCAATACGTCTTCGCGTAAAACATCTTCCTCTTTCCCTTGGTATTTCCATCGGGAAGACAACTCTGCGGGCAGGTCCTGCTTAAAACATTGCTTTAGCGATCACACGATGGGTCGCAGTAGCTTTTGCTTGTCTTGAATTCTTCCAACCTTCATCACACTCTTATGTCCGATCCGATCAAAAATTCCGGTCCCGTTCTCGTCGGGAAGATGAAAATTACGGATGGTGAACGCGCCAAACGCAAAGAGCTGACACGCGCGCCCAGACCGCGTCTTGCCTCCACCCTCGTCGTGACCTGCGGCTCCGGTAAAGATCTAAAAATCTTAATGGGGCAGCGTTCCAAACGCCATGATTTCATGCCCAGCGTCTATGTCTTTCCCGGCGGGCGCGTCGACCGCGCGGATAGCTACGCCAAATATGCAGGGGATCTCTCGCCGCGCACGCAGCGCATCATGGAGACCGCCTATAACCCCCGCCGTGCCCGCGCCGTGGTCTTGGCCAGCGTCCGCGAGACATGGGAAGAAACGGGCTTGATGTTGGGCGCGCCGTCCGAGACGCACCGCAATCTCACCAATGCCAGCTATGACGCTTTCAGGGCGAAAGGGCAGCTTCCGGACCTCTCCGGGATTGAGGTCTTTGGCCGCGCCGTCACCCCGCCCCATCGTCACAAACGCTTTGATGCGTGGTTTTTTGTCAAACATCTGGGCGAGCGCCGGCTGCCGAAAATTTCTGACAGTTCCGAGCTTCTAAACGTCGGATGGTTCACCTTTGACGAGATCGAAAAGCTGGAAACCCAACGCGCCACAGATATGATGCTGCAAGTCTTGAAACGTTATTTAAAGGCTGATCGCCCGCCGGAACATATCTTCTATTCCCGCGCCATACGCGGCGAGTTCAAAATGCTGCAATTCCCGTAAATCTCCCTGCCCGCAATCAGTTGACAGCCGCGCAAAAGCCGCCTATCCGCGCGCAACTGAATTACTCGAAATATGAGGACTCCCCGTCATGGCGAAGCCTACCACAATTAAAATCCGTCTGAACTCTACCGCTGGTACGGGTTATTTCTATGTCACCAAGAAAAACGCACGGACAATGACCGAAAAAATGGTCAAAAAGAAATATGACCCGGTTGTGCGCAAGCACGTCGATTTTAAGGAAGGTAAGATCAAGTAAGATCTGCCTCTAAACTGAATTTGAAAAGGCCGTCCGTCGTGACGGCTTTTTTTTATGAGCGAAAGGCTTAGGCGGCTTTACGAAGTTGCGCGGGTAAGGCCTTGTTCCGGCCCGATTGTTTAGCCTTGTAAAGCGCATCATCAGCCCGCTTAAACACCTCGCGCAAGTTCTCACCCGCCTCAACTTGGGCAACGCCTACACTCGTCGTGATTTGCAAGGCCTCACCGTCCACAAAAACTGGCGTTCCTGCAATCAAGGCGCGGACGCGATCTGCCGCAATTAAAGCGTCCTCGACTTTTGTATCCGGCATAGCGATCATAAACTCCTCGCCGCCATAGCGAGCCACCACATCCACGGCGCGCATATTGGTGACAAGTCTCGCCGCGATCTCCTTGAGGATCTGATCCCCCATATCATGACCCAAAATATCGTTCACACGTTTAAAGTGGTCAATGTCAAAGACCATCACAGAGAAGGGCGTTGACCGCGTTTCCAGCTCTTCGAATAAGGGTTCAATTGTGCGGTCAAAATAGCGTCTATTGCCCAATCCGGTCAGCGGGTCGGCGACGACCATTTCAAGATTTTCGTTGAAATTCTCGCGCAGAGAATCGGCATAAAATTTCCGGCGCAGCAAAGTCTGCACACGAGCTTTCAACTCCTGAATTTCGACGGGCCGCATGATCGTATCGTTAATGCCGATATCATAGGCGCGAATAAACCGCGTCTCATCTTCCGGGTCGCCAATAACAAGGATCGGGACGTCCCGGCTCTCCTCGTTAAATTTTAAAGAGGCACAGACACGTAAGCCGTCAAAGCTCTCGCTAACAAGGCTGACAATCACAGTATCAATGCCGGATTTGGCGAGCTTGATAGCTTTCAGCGGGTCTTTTTCGACAATCACCTGATGGCGTTCACGCAACGGCTTTGCGACTTTAGCGGCATGGAGTTCATGATCTTCAACGAGCAGGATGCGGCCCTTCTGCTTCTCAATGTTTTCCAGCAGGCTGCGGGAATTAGACAACGTATGCCCAGTATGGCTCAGCAATTGATCCGTCACCATTTTGAGGCGGAGGAGCGAGCGCACACGCGCCATGATATTAAAATCGTCAATCGGCTTTGTGACAAAATCATCCGCGCCGGCTTCAAGCCCGCGAATTCTGTCTTTCGTCTCTTCCAGGGCCGTCACCATAATAACAGGCACATGCCAGGTCGCAGGATTATTTTTGATCCGCCTACAGGCCTCGAACCCGTCCATTCCGGGCATCATGGCGTCCATCAAGATCAGGTCCAGACGCTCAGTTTCCGCAATTTCCAAGGCTTCATAGCCCGAGCGCGCGGTTAAAACGTCATAATACTCCGCCTGCAATTTGACTTGCAGCAGATGGATATTAGGGGCGAGATCGTCAACGACGAGGATACGCGCAGACATAGCGGTCTCCTCTGACTAAGCAGCTTCTGCGAATTTCCGGATTTTGGCAAGAAAGGACGAAACCGTGATGGGCTTCGCGATATAGTCTTCACAGCCACCGTCGCGAATGCGTTTTTCGTCACCCTTCATAGCAAAGGCCGTAACAGCGATTACCGGGATTTCCGCAAGAGTTTCATCGTCTTTAATCCACTTAGTCACTTCCAAACCGGAGACTTCCGGCAGTTGAATATCCATCAAGATAAGATCAGGTTTGAAACTCCGCGCCAAAGAAATAGCCTTCAGCCCCTCGCGTGTTTGCATTGTTTCATATCCATGCGCTTCGAGGAGGTCGGCGAACAATTTCATGTTCAACTCGTTATCTTCGACGATGAGGACTTTTTTCGGCATTTTCTGTAACATATTCCCAATTCACCAAACTGACAGCCCCATTTAACTCGCGGCGCTTGTTCTTGTTGTCTTGACCTCACCCTGACAGAATATCCTTAAATCTTGGTGTGTTGGTCAGTTACCTGTGGTTAACCATGAGACGACGCCCATAGGCCTAAACAGAGCTTTCACACAAGTTCCAGCATTGAGAACATTGCATGAACATATTAAATCTTATATAAGAGCCTAAATGAGCGCCCCTACCCCACAGACCACGCGACTTTGTCGGGATTGCGGCAGTGATGTCTTTACCGTTGATGTTTGCTCCGCCTGCGGTTCGCGGCGATTTGTATCGCATTCGGAAATCAGTTCCCTCTCTATCGCGCATGTGGATTGCGATGCATTTTATTGCTCCGTCGAAAAACGCGACAATCCGGCGATTCGGAATAAACCTGTTGTCGTCGGCGGCGGGCGGCGCGGGGTTGTCTCGGCGGCTTGCTATCATGCCCGCGTCTACGGCGTGCGCTCCGCCATGCCAATGTTCCAAGCGCTCAAGCTCTGTCCCGACGCCGTTGTCGTCAAAGGCAGCATGGACAAATATGCCTATGAAGGTGGCCGCATTCGCGAGATGATGCGCGCGCTGACCCCATTGGTCGAGCCGCTCTCCATTGATGAGGCGTTTCTGGATTTGACGGGGACAGAGCGACTGCACGGCAAGAGCCCGGCGCAGAGCCTGATAAAGCTACAGACCGACATTCTGCGGGACATCGGCGTCACAGTCTCGATTGGGCTGTCATATAATAAGTTTCTCGCCAAGACAGCGTCTGACCTCGACAAGCCCAATGGTTTTGCGGTGCTGGGCCAGCATGACACGCAAGCCTTTCTTGCCAAACAATCGGTTGGATTTGTCTACGGCATCGGGCCAGCCTTTGCCGCCAAGCTCGAGAAAGCAGGCTTGCGCACGATTGCGGATGTCAGGCAGCGGACAGATAAAGAGATGGCGCAACGGTTTGGTGATAGCGGTTTGCGGCTGGCACGTCTCGCGCGGGGCGAAGATCACCGCCGCGTCAATCCCATTAGTGACCGCAAGTCCGTCTCCGCCGAGACAACGTTTAACTCGGATATTTCAGACCTGGAACAGCTCAAGGATAAGCTCTGGCAAGTTTGCCTGAAAACGGCGGATCGGTCTAAAGCCAAAAATCTAGCCGGACGCACGGTGACGCTGAAATTGAAAACGGCGCAGTTCAAATCGATCTCGCGGCGGCGAACATTGCAGCAACCGGTGCAGCTCGCAGATGTCATTTTCTCTGAACTGGAGCCGCTGCTGGAAGCCGAAGTCGACGGATTTAAAAGCTACCGCCTCATCGGCGCAGGAATTTCAGGTCTGTCAGCGCCTGTGGGAGACGTGGCGGATATGCTCGACCTCAAGTCTGCGAAGCGAGGCGCGGCGGAACGGGCCAGTGACATTGCCCGTGCGAAATTCGGGACAGACGCGGTCACAACAGGACGCGGCCTGCGGCTGCGCCAAGCCAAAGCGAAAAACATCGCAGAAAGCTTGCCGAGTAAACCCCGATTTGATGATTAAATTTGAGGCCTCCGCATTGCCGGTCTGAGCTTTGGCGGTCTGAGCTTTGGCGGTCTGCGGCGCTCGGTCCAAGCAATCGCCGCCGCCAGCAGTGAATATGTGAAAAGCATGAGAACCCCCAATGTGGCGCCATGCGGTCCAGCCGAAGGATCGAAAGAGCCCGCTTGAACTTGAATCCCGGGCATTGTTATGAAGCTGAATTGGAGAATGCCCATAAAGAGGAACAAGGCGAACAGCGCGATGACGCTGGATTTGGGGCCTGTTGTGACACGCACCCAAAAGAGGAAGGCGCCCAGCAGCAGCCCCATCTCCAGTGCAAACGCAAGATAAGGCCAGTTCCAAACACTGAGCCCCAATTCAATCTCACTCCCCGGCCAGAGCGGTAAATCAGGACGATGCACAATGAGGTCAAACACCCAATGGGAAAAGACGAGACCGAAGACGACCCAAAAACCCTTTGCGCCGGATTTGGGTCGAAAGACTTTGAAAATAAGCCCGCCAAGCGCCGCCCATCCCAGCGAGGTCAGGAGGCTATGTGAATAAGGAATTGTGAAATAGGGCTCGCCGCCAATCATGCGCGTGTCGCCTTCAATTCCGACCATGGTCAGTACAGCAAAAACGATATCCATGAACTGAACGGCCAAGAACGCTACCCACAATGGCACTAGAACAACACCCTTGCCGCGCTGCGTGTCCCATACGGCAGGCGCGTAATGACCCATGAACATGGCTGTCTCCTATTGAGGTGCCAGTTCTGCGAAATAGTCGAAAATCTCAATTTCACTTCGGCTGGCCGCATTTCGCCAAGTTGGGGCTGTCTCTAAATTCAAGACATCACCCTGCGTATTTGTCACAATAATCGTCGGCGTGCCGACGATATTGTCTAAACCGAACCGTTGCGCGACGTCGATATTGCGATCCTTTTGACCGACATCGATGTAGCGCACGACATAGTTCTCGCTCAGCATCGTCTCAAAACGCGGGGTTTGAAACCAGCCTGCCAAGGCACGGCTGTCATGGCACCAGTCCGCGCCCATCACGATAATTGCATGCTTACCCGCCAAAGCCGCATCGGACAGAGCCTCATCAACGGCGGCTTGGGCGTCCAATGAAGGTTCAGGATCAAATGGCCGCGCTTCGGGATGGTCCGCCGCAACGGCCATCGGGACTTGGGTGGCAGATGTGCAGGCCACAGCCAAACACGCGATTAGAAGCAGGCTTAAAATTCTCATATGCTATCTATAGCGAAAATCTGTTGCGTGCCTAGCGGCATCAGGGCCATGTCATGCACATGTCAATTTTCCGATTTTTCCGTAGACCCAAACCAAAACCGACCCCTGCGCCCAAAAGCAAATCAAGTCCCGGCTCAATTAAGGCTTCCGCTCGCTTGGCCAATGCGGGCGGTGTCGACGTGCGGCGCTACTTTCACAATGAACATCATTTCCAATGCTATACGAGTTGGTTCACGCATTGGGGCGGATGGATGAGTGCAGGACACTGCCTGACTGACGCACAGGATCATTTGCCGGAGTTTGCTGAGGGCCTGCCGTTTACCAAATGGCCCGACGGATTAGACGCCGCATTAGCCGGATGCACCCCGCCCGCAAGCCGCCCTTCTGACCCCATCATTGGACAGGATGTCATCCTGCAAGGCTATCCCGCAGGCTGTCGCCATATGGAAACCCGCACAGGACGGGTCTATTTCGAGCGCAGTCCCGGACAGTGGATTGCACATATTTTTCAGCCCGATGAACCCGTCGTAACAGGCATGAGCGGCGGGCCTGTTCTTGACGCGAAAACTCGCCAACCCATCGGCATTATAATCACTCGCAACAGCCCCGCAGATCTCAACAATGACCGCGACCCTGATGAGAGCGCAGATTTCATATCGCTGTCAGCCGTATGGGATGCGGTGAATGCTGAAAAACCTAAGCGGAATTCACCTTGGGCATCCGCCTGAAACGCACCATGCGCATGGTTGCGCCCGCATCCCGATGCTTGGCTGCCGCCTGATAATCCGGCAGCGCAAAGAAATTCTTCATGTGATCCTTATCGCGGAACTCCAGTAAAACGGCCTTATCGCCGGGGAGGTCAAAGAATTTCGCATCTTCATCATTCCCCATGACATTCACGCCCTCACGCATAAAGATGGGCGTGGATAGCTCGACATATCGGTCATATTCTGACTTGTCGTGGAATTCCGCGGTGACGAAGAGTAAGAGAGACATATGGCCTCCTAAAGAACAGTAATAAAGACCATGCTGATCAGCACGACCGTCGAAAGTGAAAAAACTGCGAACCGCAGCATGACTTTACCGGAGCTGACTTGAATAAAACTGTGTAGAACCCGCAAAGCCACATAGGCCCAAGCTCCATATAAAATCGGCGCGGACATTTGCGTTGTCAGAACCACATAGAACATAAACGCGTAAAAAATCGTCGGCTGCTCCATAAGGTGATTATAGTTATGCGCGGAAGCCTGAACGGAAAGCGGCAATTCGTCTTTCCATTTTCCATCAGGTGATTTGGCTGTCTCCGGATCGATTTTGGCCCGCTGCATGGCCGGAATGCGGCGCGCATACATTAAAACCCAGATCAAAAGCGTCCAGATAATCAACGCCAAAACAGGCGCTAGAAACGTCGTCGAAGTCATAGGTCTCTCCCCGGGATTGCAGAGACGTTATACCAATAAAAAAGGGCCTGCACGGGATTTCCATGCAGGCCCTCTATTCAGTCTTCAAGGCTAAAGCCTTGAATAGGCTTACGCCATTGTGATGTTCTCAACGGCCGTCTTGCCAGTGCGCTGGTTCACAGCTGTATCGAACATGACTTTGTCACCTTCGTTCAAGCCTTGAATGCCAGAGCGTTGCAGAGCTGTGATGTGGACAAAAACGTCGCCTTCGCCATCATCTGGTTGAACAAAGCCGAAGCCTTTTGTTGTATTGAAGAATTTAACCGTTCCTGGTTTCATTTCGTCGGACATGTAATTTTCCTTTCACGTCGTATTATGCGAGGCCAACGCGGCCCCGCGGGTAGTCGAAAAAGGGAAATCAAATCTCACTCAGATCATCAGTGCAGTACGAAAATACTACAAAAATGCTGGCCGGGTCGTCAGGCCTATTCTCGATAAGTCTCATATGGGCTTTATTGTCTGAAATCGCAAGTAAACCTTTTGTCCTTGCGTCTCCAAACGACAGCTGGCTTCACAGGCAACAGGCCTTCAAAATAACTGGCACATTCAATTCATCGTCGACGTAGCTCTAAAAATACAGTTTTTCACTGTTGGATTAAGGATTCGCCGCACGAATCATCCGGCTTCAGAATGATGAAAAACTGCAGCGCAAGTAAGAAAATGGTGGTTTTTGGTCAGGTTTCGACGTCTGAGAGTATCGAGGATTTAACCACACGCGCAACAAATGCGTTGCATATAAATATGGGCTTCATCACCACATTCCGGCCTTAGGCGCACAAAGCTAAACTTGTCTCAACAAATTTTGGACCCTCTGCTAATGCCGTTTCAAAAGCAGAGTTGCATTTACGTGAACTTCAAAACGGAGGAATTTTTCGATTACACTATCGTTGGTAAACTCACGCCAATTTCAGGCTTTGTATATCGGTATTAGATGGTCGTCGAAACTCTTGAAATGCGTATAAATTTATCACATCGGGAAAGCGAAGGCCTCGAGCTTATTACTTTTGGGAAGACCAATCCTGAGATTTAAATTAGACTTGGAGTTTCCATAGAACTGTCGCCGCGCACCTCAGACGAATAATCTGAAGTTTCGATGTCACAGACCCTATTTCCGTGGCATCGCAGGCGCAAGCGCATATTGGGCAAACTTACTCAAGATAAGGATGTCACCGGGCAGACAATTTCGATTTGTTCAAATGCCGAAAAATGTTCATCGCGATACGATCTGATGGACTAGGTTGCTTACCATCTTCAACCCCGGACGCTTTTGCCCATATATCCATGAGTATGAGAACGTCCTCTCTGGAATTGAGAGGAATATGGGCGGCTTGTTCAAGTAATTCTGACTCGTAATTTAGAAGGTCAGATTCCCGCTGGTCGGCCGCTTCCGGATCCTTCTCCAGAACCGGATCGAGGTTTGCGCAAAAACGTAGCTCGTCAATCGTGCCGTCATATAAGTCCAGCAATTGCCTGACAGTGCGCGCGCCGCGACTGGAATCCATTTCAAGAAGACTTTTTAACTCAATCATCATTACCTCATGGCGCCGAGTTATTGAAGACCGTGATTTGTCAACAATGTATAGCCTATGATCGACCCCCTACAAATGGGGGGGAAGGGAATAGAAATACGGAATAACCGCTGCCAGCAGTCTAAATTCGGGGGCCATTTCTACCCTAAAGCGTCGGTTTTTTAAACACACCTTCATAACTTCGTGATGCCTTGTTCATTTGCATCGAATCCCGAAATAGTCTTCACGGGATATTAATCCCGCCCTACTCACAGTCCAATAACATTGAACCCATTGTGCAAGGAATTTTATGACCTCTAGTGCCCGGACATGGTTCCAACGCCTCGCCCCTTACCGCGCTGCAGAAAACGGACGCGCCGTTTTCGAACTCCTCATTACGCTAGGGCCGTTTCTCGCACTCTGGGCTGGAATTTGGGGTCTTATGCAGGCAGGTCATTATTGGGCCGTCCTTGGTTTCATCCCGGCGGGCGGGTTGCTCGTGCGGCTTTTCATTATTCAACATGATTGCGGCCATCAGTCTATGTTTAGCCACCGCAAGGTCAATGATTGGGTTGGCCGCTTTATCGGCATTCTGACACTGACACCTTATGATCATTGGAAACGTGGACACGCGCTGCATCATGCTGGCTCCGGCAATCTGGATCGCCGCGGCATTGGTGATGATATTCTAACTATGACAGTTGAAGAGTATAAAGCGGCGTCAAAATGGGAACGCCTAAAATATCGTATGTATCGGCATCCCGTCGTTATGTTCGGTATCGGACCGGCCTATGTGTTTTTCCTTCACAATCGCCTCCCCATGGGCGCAATGAAAAACGGCGTTAAGCCCTGGGCGAGCGCCCTGCTCACCAATCTAGGCGTGGCGCTAGTGTATGGACTGCTGATATGGGGCGTCGGGTGGAAAATCTTTGTGATGATCCAAATTCCGACGGTTTTGGTCGGCGCGTCTATCGGGGTTTGGATGTTTTATGTACAACACCAATTTGATGAAACCCATTGGTCTCGTACTGGTGAGTGGGATCGCGAAAATGCGGCCCTCCAAGGCAGCTCCTATTATGATCTGCCGAAATGGTTGATGTGGGTGACAGGAAATATTGGCGTGCATCACGTGCATCACCTCTCTGCACGTATCCCATTCTATCAACTTCCGCGCATATTAAAGGCGCATCCGGAACTCAAATCGGTTGGTCGGCTGACATTTATACAGAGCCTAAAAACCGTAAAGCTAGCGCTATGGAACGAAGCCGAACAACGCATGGTTAGCTTTCGCATGGTGAAGCGCACCCACTGAAATCATGGATTTGGTGCAATAGCACGAAACGCACCTTTCGATGCTCCATCTACTCCGGACCTCACCCCGCCCCATCACATCCGAACACACATAATTCAGACTTGAGCCCTTGCTTTACGTTAACGTGAACGTTAACTGCACCCTAAGTCGAATAGCGAGTCTGTTTGGGGTTGCCTTCCCTTGCCCACACGAACCGTATTCAAAGCAAGAATAATGCGAGAGGAAAGACTATGACCGAAGCTTATATTTATGATGCGGTGCGCACACCGCGCGGCAAAGGCAAATCTGACGGGAGCCTTCACGAAGTCACGCCCGTCGCTCTGGCGGCGCAAGTCCTTGAAGCTGTCCGCGATCGTAACAACATTGACTCTGCTGAAATCGAGGATGTCGCATTTGGCTGCGTCTCCCCGGTTGGCGAGCAAGGCGCGGTCATAACGCGCTCCGCCATTCTACAAGCGGGTTACGCGCAAACGACCTCCGGCATTCAGGTCAACCGCTTCTGCGGGTCAGGTCTCGAAGCCTCTAACATTGCTGCGGCTAAAGTTATGGCTGGCGAATGCGATATGGCGATTGGCGGCGGTGTCGAGCACATGTCCCGCGTGCCAATGGGCAGCGACGGCGGCGCAATGGCGACTGACCCGGCTGTGGCGATCGCCAATTACTTCGTCCCGCAAGGCGTATCTGCCGATTTGATCGCCACGAAATATGGTTTCTCTCGCGACGACCTCGACGCCTACGCCGTTGAATCGCACAAGCGCGCGGACAAAGCCTGGAAGGAAGGCCGCTTCGCTAAATCCATCGTCCCCGTAAAAGACATTTTGGGCCTGACGATTTTGGAAAAAGATGAGACCATTCGTCCGGACACAAATATGCAGTCTCTTGGTGCGCTAAGCCCGTCTTTCAAAATGATGGGCGAGAATTTTGGCTTCGATAATGTTGCAAACCAGAAATATCCGGGCGTCGAAAAAATCGAACATCGTCATCACGCAGGCAACTCTTCAGGTATCGTCGATGGCGCTGCTGCGATTCTTATCGGGAACAAAGAAACAGGCGAGCGTTTGGGCCTGAAACCCCGCGCGCGTATCCGCTCTATGGCGTCCATCGGATCAGAGCCGACGATCATGCTGACAGGCCCTGAATTTGCGGCGCAGAAAGCGCTGAAACGCGCAGGCATGAACGTCAATGACATCGACATTTATGAGCTGAACGAAGCCTTCGCGGCTGTCGTTCTGCGCTTCATGCAAGCCCTCGATATTGACCACAAAGACATCAACGTGAATGGCGGCGCGATTGCGATGGGGCATCCCCTCGGCGCGACAGGCGCCATGATCCTCGGCACTATGGTGGACGAGTTGGAGCGCGCTGACAAGGAGACATCTCTTGTGACGCTCTGCATCGGCGGCGGCATGGGCACAGCCACAATCATTGAACGCGTCTAAGCGAATAAGGCGGGAAATTAACACATGACTAAATATAATAATTTTAAATTGGACACAGATGCAGACGGCATCGTGACCATGATTATCGACGTCCCGAACCAGACAATGAACGTCTGGACACCGGATTTCATCAATGAGTTCGATACATTTATCGATGACTTCAATTCCAATGACGCCATGAAAGGCCTCGTCGTCACGTCAGGCAAAGCGAACGCATTCCTGGCAGGTGCAGACCTAAACATGATGAGCGAAAATAATGCCGCCGGTAAAGCGCTGACCATGGAAGCGTTTGAGGAAAGCATGAAGCTGACCAAAGCTTTGCGTAAAATGGAAAATGGCGGCTGGACCACACGCCAAATCCAGCGCGAAGGCAAAAAAGCCAAACCAACGGCTGCCGCGATAGAAGGCCTTGCCCTTGGCGGCGGTCTGGAAATCTGCCTCGCCACGCATCAGCGCTTTGTAGCCGACAATCCGAAAATCAAACTAGGCCTGCCGGAAGTCCTCGTTGGCCTCCTGCCCGGTGCAGGCGGCACGCAGCGAACCATGCGCCTGATGGGTCTGCAACCCGCAGCTATGATGTGTACACAAGGTAAACCGCTCGATCCGAAAAAAGCTAAAGCGCAAGGCCTTGTACATGAGGTTGTCGAAGTCGGCGGAACCACCGCTGCAGCCAAGGCTTGGGTCAAAGAGAACATCGAAAAAGGCGTTGTTGCGCCTTGGGATGTGAAAGGTTTCAAAATTCCGGGCGGCGGCGGTGCTATGAATCC
>Ga0209187_1001020_pt1 | contig 36989 bp, 22 predicted proteins | sample BantaG_FD_187430 | JGI IMG/M metagenome (GOLD analysis project Ga0209187, IMG submission 187430) | Marine algal microbial communities from Bantry Bay, Ireland - BantryBay_4 metaG (SPAdes) (version 2) | ecosystem: Host-associated > Algae > Red algae > Unclassified | place: Bantry Bay, Ireland...
GCTATTCTATAATTGCTAATATGAGGTATATCACTTCACAGAAGTGGGCTATATCAGATGTGTATAATGCAGATCGAATCGTGCAATCGTATAATACAAATGGATTTGAACGTACTTTTTGGTCTGGGGTTTTTTATAATATTGATTTCTATAAATCCTTCTTAAGTGTTAGAGGTTTTCTGACTTATGTAAGAGGTGATGAATTGAGATTTGTTGAATCATCTTCGTCTAATATTCGATTTAATGCGCTTTCAAAACAATTTTCACTTTTCACAAGATTCGATGGCCTCCTTAACTATGAAATCAAAAATTTATTTACGACGAATAGTTTGACCTTTGGTAACTCAGCGTCAAAATCAATCCAATATACGCTAATTGGCAATATCATTGGTCAGGTCTCAAAATTACAATTCAAAGTAGGAAATGGTTTACAATATTCTGCACAAACGGATAGGTCCTCCGTGGCAATCTACAACTTAAGTGGCGAACTTTTCAGACTTGTCAGTGATCGCTTTAGGGTTGGAATTGAGTGGAATAATTTGCTTAATCTGGATGGCTACACCTATTTATCGAATACCATAACTGGAAATATATTATCCTCTGATCAAAGAGTCATACTAGGTGGTTACATTTTACTGAAAGCACGCCTTGATTTTTAGTTAAGCACTCTATGATAGATTAATGCTTGGTTTTACCACCATATAATGATTTGTGTAGTTTTTTCTTATAATTTATTCAATCCATTTTGCTAATCCACTATTCCTCCTCTGACCCAATACCCGATGGCCGAGGTTTGTAAGCTCGGTGAAATTAGGCTATCGAGAGAAGCCTAAGTAACGCTAAGAAAGCTTTAGATAGATTGTAACTCTTTGATTATCAGTTAGATAATTATATTTTTTATTATTCTTGTAACAATTCGATATTGTAGGTATCATGTATTAGATGCAGTCACACCCATATTAATAGCACATCAGAGACAAATTTATCTGGGCAATCGAGTTAGCCTCTGCAGGTTGTGAGAATTGTCTAGTAACTGTCTTTATAGAATTTGTACTGTAGATATTTGATCGTTTTTTCGCTGACACATTATTGTCATAATCGACGATTTAGTCACTTAATAATCTGGATGAATCGAATTTAAAGAATGTGCTACTGATACATATTCAGTTTTTTTTTATGTTTATTAAAAAAAAATCAGTTTTTTCAATCTAAATTAATTTTTTCACTCGTATATTGCAATTTATAGATAAAGGTCTCAAAAAGTTGAATTGCGATTAAAGTAGTAAAGACTTGTTCTTAAGATGTAGTCTTTAAATTAACTTGTTGATCTATCACCTCTCTCACAGTGTAGTCATACTGTAAATTACTTAGTTTCTAATTCTTCTAAATAATAATCGAATTAATCCATACATTCTTTTTAAGGGAATGAAATGGCATTGCTCAATACAGAAACTTATTAAAAAACATTATTATGTTTGAAAAAACCAATCTAGCTTGGCGTCACACCCGCGATCTGCTTACATATTCGTTCTTACTGACCATACTTTCTATGGGTACGATACATGCGTCCAGTCATAGAGAGGCACCGCTGATTTCAAGTGATCCTTTGTCAGATAATACTGATTTGTATGCATTCAGAAGCCCTGATAATCCTAATACTATCACCATCATTGCTAACTACATTCCTGCGGAGTTGCCTTATGGCGGCCCTAATTATTACACTTTCGGGGAGAATATTCGCTATGAGATTCACATTGATAATGATGCGACGGCTCCTGGTGATGAGATTACTTATCGGTTTACATTTACTAGAGTTAACGAAGATCCTACTACTTTTTTTAATATTAGACTAGGTGCTCAGAATATTAAAGCTACATATACTCTTGAAAAAAGTACTGACGGAGGAAATAGTTTTCAGACTATTGTGACTAATGGTGTCGTACCGCCCAATAACATTGGTCCTCGATCAATCGAAGGACCTGTTGGCTTAGGGACTCCGTATGCAAGTCTATTCAATGGTGCTATCACGACGGCCTCTTCAGGGGAGAGTGTATTTGCTGGTCCTGTAGACGATCCTTTTTTCGTAGACCTTGGGGGAATATTTGATTTGGGTGATAGTCCACGTCAAGGAGGTCCTAATCGTGACGGGCTTGCAAAATATAATGTACATACCGTCGCGCTGCAGATACCGATAAGCTCACTTTTAAAAGCTGGAGCGGCATCAACGCCTAGTAGCATACTTGATAGTGACTATGTCATTGGTGTATGGGCTTCTGCTAGCAGACCTTCCATAAAGACTTTCCAGCCAGATGGAAGCGTAACGACGTCAGGTCCTTGGGTACAAGTATCTAGAATAGGAATGCCATTGACTAATGAGGCAGTTATACCAATAGGTGATAAGGATGAGTGGAACAGATTAACACCTTATAATGAGAATCCAAATCATTTTCAATATTTCTACAATCCTGAATTAGCATTATATATGGATGATAATCAGTTTGGAGGTGCAGTTCCTGCATTCGCTCCATTAAGGATTCAAGAGAATTCTCTGGGAGCATTTGATTTTACGAATGGAGGTGATGGCCTTTTCCCGTTAAAAGGTACTGCTGCTGTAGCAGGTACGGCATTAGATGATGCAGTTTTTGGGACCTTATTATTACCTGCGGCTGCTTCACCTCGATCAGTAGATCTATGGCCTGCTTTTCATACAGGAGTACCTAATGTCATTCCCTATCAACTGGCGACTGGAAAGAATGGTAATCCTCTCGCTGCGGGCAAGCCATTTGTAAATAACTTTTTGCCTAATGGTGGAGATATGCTAAGACTTAATATGGCAGTACCAGCGACCCCGCGAGATGATCCTAACTTCAGTAGTTTAGGACTCATCAATGCAGCAGTGCAAGGCTTGACAGTCGCCCCTTATAATATGAATACAAATATAGAATTCATTCCCAATATGGATGGATTTCCTAATGGAAGAAGATTAGAGGACGATGTAACAACTATTGAATTACAAGCAGTAGCAGGTGTTGTCTTGGCCGCAGTCGGCTTATGGTACGATGATTTTGACCCTAATTCTGGAGAAAGTCCTGTCACGCAAGACCTAATAGATGTATTGTCTTATTCTACTGGTGTGACTTGTAATGATACAGAATTTTCTGGAACATTCCCCTACTTAGCTATGCCTTGGTCAGGAACAGAAGTCAGACAATAATCAATTAAAAAACGAAAAAAGATAATGAGAAATACATATATATACTCTATCATAAAAATTGTCACTTGCTTAATAGGCGTTGCCTTTATGCAGTTGGCATTTGCTTCGAGTCACAGAGAAGCACCCCTTATTGCTGATGATCCATTAGCGGACAATGTAGATTTATACGCATTCCGTAGTCCTGATGATCCTACTATGGTCACTATTATTGCGACTTATATTCCTTTGCAGTTACCTCACGGTGGTCCTAACTATTATACATTTGGAGAGAATATCAGATATGAGATACATGTAGATAATGACGCAGCTATCTCAGGAGATGAAATCACATATAGGTTCACATTCAATGTTGTAAATGAAGACCCATCGACCTTTTTCAATATTAGATTAGGAGCGCAAAATCAAAAAGCGACATATACACTTGAGAGAAGTATAGATGGCGGTCAGTCATTCCAAACAATTATAACTGATGGAGTCGTACCACCTAATAACATCGGGCCTCGATCAATAGAAAGCACTGTGGGTTTAAATACTGACTACGCTACACTGATGCAGAATGCAATAACTACTAGCTCGACAGGCGAACGTGTTTTTGCTGGACCTACTGATGATCCTTTCTTTGTAGACTTAGGAGGTATTTTTGACTTAGGAGATGCGCCAAGACAGGACGGTACACCAGTAGATGGAGTAGCTTGTATGAACGTCAGCGCGATAGCCATACAAGTCCCTATATCTACACTGAGGAAAGCTGGAGCGAGTGCCGTACCTATAGATATATTAGACTCTGACTACATCATAGGTGTATGGGCTTCTGCTAGTCGTCAGACTGTATCTACATTTACGGCTAATAACGGTCAATCTTATAGTGGTAAGTGGATTCAAGTATCTAGAATTGGTATGCCATTGACTAATGAGGCAGTGATACCTGTCGGCAGAAAAGATTTTTGGAATTTCATTACGCCATATGACGAAATTAACGAGACGACTTTAGATCAATACTTTTATAATCCTGAATTAGCCTTATACATGGATGATGATCAGTTTGGAGGCGCAGTTCCTGCATTTGCTCCATTAAGGATTCAGGAGAATTCTCTGGGAGGATTTGATTTTACGAATGGAGCTGATGGACTTTTCCCGTTAAAAGGTACTGCTGCTGTAGCAGGTACGGCATTAGATGATGCAGTTTTTGGGACTTTATTATTACCTGCGGCTGCTTCACCAAGATCAGTTGATCTATGGCCTGCTTTTCACACCGGCGTCCCTAATTTAAGACCGTACCAATTGGCTACTGGAAAGAATGGTGACCCACTTGCTGCAGGAAAGCCTTTTGTTAATAATTTCTTACCTAATGGAGGTGATATGCTTCGCCTCAATATGGCTGTACCACCCACGCAAAGAACTGATCCAAATTTTAGTTCTTTGGGCTTAATTCAAGCAGCAGTTTTGGGCTTAACAACGCCACCTTTCAATACAAATTCATTAACTCAATTCATCCCTAATATGGACGGATTCCCTAATGGAAGAAGATTAGAGGATGATGTCACCAGAATTGAGCTTCAAGCAGTGGCTGGAGTTGTTCTTGCTGCGATAGGCTTATGGTATGATGATTTTACTGCGGGTGGAAGTCCAGTAACTCCAGATTTGCTTAATGTTCTAGGCTATACCACAGGCGTTGAAGCTAATGATGCGCCATTTGCTAGTACTTTCCCTTATTTAGCTATGCCTTGGTCGGGGACAGGCGGTTGCTCTGGAGAGATTGTAGAGGAAAAACTGGTGACAATTGTCGCTGAAATTTCACCCACTGATCCATGTAGCTGTTCGTCACCGTATGATGAAGTGACAATGCTTTATACTGATGCATTAGTTGTATCTGGACTCGCAGGAGGTCAGACTGTCAGCTTAGATGCAAATAACAATATGGATGGATTTATTGATCCTTCGACTGGACAATCATTTGTTGTAGGTGCCACTTTTGGTCCAGCTCCAGGTGATGGAACGATCACGATACCATTTCAGAGAGCCGAGGGTGCTGTTGCTGATATCACAATAGGAGGTACTGCCTTTATCAGTCCTGAAGCTTGCCCAGACAGAGCTGAATGTCCTGCTGCTGCTATACCGACAATGGGAGAGTGGGGGCTTATGATCTTAGCATTACTACTATTGATTGTATCAGTTGTAAAGATTAAGGATCAAATTCCAGTATTAGAACCAAAGAAAGTAAAGCTATAGTTAGCAATAAAAATAGATCTGATTCTAAAACTATAATCGAAAGAGGCCAAGATTCTAAAAAGAGTTCTGGCCTTTTTATATTCGATAGATATGTGATTCAAATAGTCAATTACAATTGGATAGGTATAGGAAGAATTAACCCCCACTTTGATTGGCTAAGCCTTCCCTAAAATCCCAAAAGGAGCAAGAACACAGGAATACTTTAGGGACTGTGATAGAAGATAATTATTTAGTTAAATTTTTTTGATAATCTGTGATAGAGAAAGTTGAGCATCAGACGATTGATCGTACAGCTGTTCATTCTGTGTAAATATGAGCATTTGCGCGCCATCCACATTTTCAAAACTAGAATTATTTTCAATTATACGAGAATGGCATTAAAGAGCTGTTATCTATTTGGGAGCTGATCCCTTGCTGTATTCAAATGACATAGAGTTGTGGATTTGGCTATCCTTAAATCTAATTCTTTGGAGTAGAAGATTTATTCCCCCAATGATCAAATATCTTCACGCCATACCTCTGATCCCATTTCCACATATCAAACATAGGATCAGAGCTACACCACTCCAGCATCAGTTCAGCTCCGCTCCCGATAGCTATCATGATCCGCCTCCTCTACCAGTCTACATCACATACCTTCAAATGCTGCCCATCGCTCTAAATCCATGCGCACACATAAGCGCAAGATATATAGATCATTTGTGATTCGAGCAGAGTCTCGAAGATTACCCATAGCTGACAAAAAACTTACACTACATACTCTTGAACTTCATCAGCACAAATCAACACTGACTCATACATATTCCATTCCAGTATTCAGTCAACTTCCATCCCGATAGCTATCGGGATCTGCCCATGCCGATAGCTATCGGAACCAGATTACAGCAGGACTGACTACTCGCGAATGTAAAGACTTATCGAAGATGGTAAATCCATCTTGGAAAGGAAGGGACCGATCCGCCAGCTGGCGGACGGATGAGCAGTCTGTCCAGCTGTAGAACATATTTGAGCTGGTTACCGACCAAGGATTCCCATTCACAACCATCGTTTCTCAGAGGTATCATCCCGATGGCCGAGGTTTGTAGCCTCAGTAAAACTACGACATAAACTTGATGTCTAATTTTAAAGAAAGCCAAACCACAATGTACAACCCCAAGGTAGATATTAATATGGCTATTGGGAGAAGCTTACTTAACGCTAAGAAAGCTTTAGATAGATTGTAACTCATTGATTATCAGTTAGATAATTATATTTCTTATTATTCATGTAACAATTCGATATTGAAGGTATCATTCATTTGACCAGTTATCACCTTACCCAAAAGGCTCATCAATACTTTTGGCAGGATTAGTAAACCACTGTGGCCCATCTTCAGTGATATAGACATGATCTTCCAGTCTGATACCATATTGATCAGGCACGCAGATCATTGGCTCTATGCTGAATGTCATGCCAGTAGCCAGCAGAGTATCTTCGTTATTGACGATATAGGGCCACTCATGGATATCGAGACCGATGCCATGGCCAGTCCGGTGTGGTGTGCCTGGTATCTGATAGTCAGGTCCTAAACCATTAGAACTAAGTAGTGCTCTGACACTGTGGTCTATACCAGAGCAGGGTAGGCCAATCTGCGCAGCACTGAAAGCCTTAAGCTGTAATGATTTTTCTATATTCCAGATGCTGCGTACATCATCTGATATCGCTCCATAGACATAGGATCGAGTGATATCTGAGATGTAGCCATTCAGCTGACAACCTGTATCGATGAGGACCACGTCATTTTCTTGCAGGTCATGTGGCTGTCTGACTCCATGTGGAAACGAGCTATCCACCCCAAAGAGCACGATGCAAAAGTAAGAACCAGATGCAGCTCCGCATGCCTTATGCGCCTCATCTATGAATGCTGTCATTTCCCTGACGGATATTCCAGTGCGTAGTATTCTGGCGGCGCTTTTCTGGACTTCCATCGTCATATCCATAGCTGTCTGCATGATGGAAATTTCATTAGCTGATTTATACATTCTACAACCAGCCGTGATGGCCTTAGCATTACAGAAGTTGACTAATGGATTACTTTGAGTTAAGCCATCAGTGATGAAGAAAGGACATGACTCGTCGAGGCCTATTTTGCTTTCATCTATATCTTCTACCTTCAAGATTGTAGCAAATAATTCATATGGACTTTCATGCTCCTGCCAGCAGTGCATCTGACCTTCTATGAGCATGTATTCTCTTACCGTACCGTACTCGAACTGTGGTGCGATAAAGTGTAAGTCGCCGTCAGCCGTCAGCAGCGCACCCACCATTCTCTCGCTTGATCCCCACTTCATACCAGTAAAATAATACAGGTTAGTGCCTGCGTGTAGATAGACTGCTTTCATATCATGCTGCTTCATGAGCTTGCATGCTTTGTCTATTCTGGATTGGAATTCTTCTTTTTGGATTTTATTCCATTGCCAGTTAAGTTTTGATAAGTGTAGAAACTGGGCTTCGGGATTGGATGTGCCTATGATGTTTTGTGTCATGCTTATTTTTACTGTAGATGTAAGTGTAAAAGTAGCGGATATTAATTGCGATTGTCGTTAATTAAGCGAGTAGATTTTACTGTTATACTGATGAATCCTTTATAACAATCATCTATTTGATACTCACATTGCTTTGATGTACCTTTTGCTAAAGTTAAGCATTGTCATGTTTCATATGTTATGACGAATAGACATATATTCTATCTGATATTAATCCTTCTGTGAAAAAGAAATATGCCTTTCAGAAACAGAATAAAATAGCGACTATGTGACAACTCAATGAAAATGCCAACGTTTAATTAGATTAAGGCATTTGACAGTAATACAGACTAATGATAAGAGATATTTGAGCAAATGAGAGCTGAGGGTACTAAAAGAAAAAAACGCTATAAGTGGCTTATCAGGATCACGCTTTTTATGATTGCGATTGCGATCGGCTTGCTCATTCTCCTACAATTTCCATTTGCGCAGCAGCAACTGGTCTTAAAGTTCAACGACTTCTTATCTGATCAGTTACAGACTCAAACTAATGTAGGTAAAGTAGAAATCGATTTTTTTGATAATCTGACTCTCCGCGACCTGTATATCGAAGATCAATCTTCTGACACGCTGGTTTATGTAGAGAGCTTATCCATCGACATTGGCATCTTTTCACTTCTAAAAAAGGAAGTTTACATAGATATGATAGAGATCGAAAATGTAAAACTAAATTTGAAAAATAGAAGTCCGTCAAATGGTAAAGACTACGGGTGGAATTTTGATTTTCTATTTCCAGAATCAAATGGCTCCTCTACTGAAAGCTCATGGGATATCGGCATAAGAAGTGCTATGATAAAGACTTATAGCCTCAGTAGTATAGATAAAGAATCATCCACAGATGTGACTATTGATGGAGGTCTACTTTCCATCAATATAGATGACCTAAATCTCAGTGAAAAGCTCATCCATATAGCGGATGTAAGGACGGATGATACAAGAATAGAGATGCTGACTACGAGTTCTGAAGAGTATAAGGCTGCAGAGGAAGGTGACACTTCAGACTTATTTTCCTTTCCAGATGTAGTCCCTGATATCGGCTGGAACATTCAGGCTAATTCAGTCTCAGGACAGCGTAACTCTTTCAGCTATATTTATAAATCGAACCTAGAAAAAAAGAGATCAAATCAATCTATAAATTATGATGATCTCGTAATCTCATCTCTTGATTATAAAATCGAAAACGTAGCATTAGTTACCTTACTCCAAGCGGAAATAATAAATATATCACTGAAGGAAAAATCTGGCTTACACCTTAAACATCTTTCTACAGATATACTAGCTGATAAGAAGACAATTAGACTAACAGAACTCTCATTGAAAACACCTAATAGCCAGATAGCTGCTGATTTCAAGCTTGATGCTATTTCTTCCATTAGCGAAAAGCCATTGATTACGATAAATGCTGATCAGTCTCTCATAGGCATTCAGGATGCTATATATTTAATGCCTAATCTGGCAGATTATACAAACCTGAAAAGTACGGATCATATAGCAATGGCAGGCGATATTTCATCAGATATAGAACAGATAGAAATGCAGAATGTCTCACTTAAAATATCTGAATATCTGCAAGTAAAGACTGACTATACTTTACTAAATATAACTGATATACTTAAGGCACCACTCAGGGCGGATGATGTCTTGATATCAGCTTCAAGTGATGGCCTTAGGAAGATACTTAAGGGTATCGAACTCCCAGAAGAATTATCATTATTAGAGGAATTTAAAATCACAGGATCTGTCACTGGAGAGAATGGAAATATAGAATTTAATCAAGTAGAATTAATTAGTGAATCAGGTATCAAGACTCTAATCACTGGACATATAAATAATATAGAAAATCCGCTGTCAGCCAGCTTTGATATGGATGTTCATGATTTAACCAGCCCCCTTGCTCCATTCACAGATTATCTATCCGGTATTGACCAGCGGTGGGTCGATAGCATTGGATATCTATCCTATCAGGGTGACTTAAGTAGGTATAGTGATACCATAGTCATAAATGGCATTACGCAGTCGAGTATAGGATCAGTGTCAACTGATCTTTCATTCTCATCTGATATGGGGACGACGGATATTAAGGCATATGAGGGCAGTATATCATCTGATCGGCTCATGCTCAGAGGTCTCGTCGATAGTACTTATTTACAAGACATAGCGTTCACGACTTCTTTTAAAGGAACTGCTGATCAATCAGATGGCATAGAAGCTCAGATTATTTCTCATGTGTCCCAGCTCTCTACAAGTGACTATACCTTAGGTAATATTGATATAAAAATCAATCTGACTACAGACAGCCTGCAGGCTCAGATGGATATAGACGACCCGATACTCAGTATGAAAAATTATGCTACTGCTGCAGTGCAAACTAATATTTCGAATATAATTCTAAGTACACAGGTCGATACCATGGATCTCATATCCTTGGGATTCTCAGATAAATTATCTAATCTCAGTTTTAAAAGTCAGGTAGAATCTAATAGCATAATTGTCGACTCCCTTCTGGCAACAATGCACATATCTGATATTGTCATGCTTGCCGATTCTACGATAATTCTGCCACCATTTCAATTGGATATTGATCAGATTAAGTCAGATGATAAATCTATAAAATTAAGATCAGATATCGTAGATGCTGATATAAATGGAGCTTATCAATTAACGCAGCTACCTAAAATTTTATTAAATGAATTTGGTGTGTTAGTTCCTTTACTTAATCTTCCAGATAATGAGAATTTAAATAGTGAAGTCACTGATCTGCGCAAGCCCCTTTCCGTGATGATTAATACTAAAGATGTTACAGCTTTATGTTCGCTACTGGACAATGAAGTAGGGCTGGACAGCTCTACGCTGAAGCTGGAGATTTTACCTGATGTGGCATATCCTAAATTACAAGGGCAGTTAAGCGCACTGCGCTATGGTGATTTATTTATTTCTAATATGGATATTAATACCACTGAAGGGATGACGGAAGACGGGCGGGGTCACATGTTTGCAGTGGATGCAAGTGACATTCGCTATGGTGATCAAAATATTGCCGCTGCTCATTCTACCCTAGCATTGGATCAGGATCAAATAGGATATGATATATTACTATCTCAAGATACTTCTAATATTCTACTCGATGTCGATGGGTCTTTTTCATGGAAAGCAGGCACGTATCTAAATATATTTCATAAGAACATAATCTTACAAAACGAAATCTGGCAAGTACCAGAGGATAATTATTTTAGCTGGAGTCCTGACAGTATCAATATCAATAGTATCCAATTCTTAAATGCAGATAATAAAGTAATTGTCAGTGATAAGCATGCGCCTCTGTCTTCTCTATCTGATGATCCGGTGTCTATTATCATCAAAGGATTATCACTACTTAATCTGACTGCCCCACTGGTAACTGCTGCAGAAATTGATGGAGATATTAATGGAGCCGTTGACGTTTATTTTATTGATAAAGGAGCAAAGGTAATTGGTGATATTAATATTAATCAAATTTCCATAGACAGCAGTGCAGTCGGTGATATGTCACTCCAGTTCAGCAATGAAGAAAGTGAAGACAAGAACTTTGGAAAAGTCAGAATAGAAGGCAGTCTGTCAGGTGATGAAAATGAAGCAATACTTCAGGCTACTTATGATCCGATCACTTCTCATATAGAGCTGCATCAATCAATAAAGAAGCTGTCGCTGAGTCAGTTTAATCCCTTCACCACTGAGACTCTGGTCACTGCGACTGGTTATATAGATGGCGTGATAGATGTCGAGGGGCCTATAGCTGATTTGATTTATTCTGCAGATATCGGTATTTCTGATTTAAGTACGACGCCACTTGCCATGGGCACTTTAGTGAGGATTGATTCTGAGCGCTTGAAGGTGGATAATAGGTCTATACTATTTGATGATTTTAAAATAAAAGATAAGCGTGGTCAGCTGGCTTCTTTGAATGGTCGTGTGCTCCATGAAAATTTTGAGAATGCCAGATTTGATGCTACTATTGCGACTGACGGATTTGAGATGCTTAATACGACTGCAGAGGAAAATGCCTCTTTTTTCGGAAGGCTGATTCTTGCAGCTACAGGCACACTCAGAGGACCACTGACCTCTCCTGTAATAGAGCTTACGGCGACGACATTAGATAGTACGGATATTTCCATTTTCCCTTTTTTAGAAACTCAGCTGCAATCGTCTAATAATACAATCATCTTTACAACAATGGATGATTATTTAAGTGGAGCCTCTGAGACTCTGGTACGGCAAGAGCAGTTTCCATTCACCATGCGACTATCATTAGAAGTGACGGATGATGCGGTCTTACAGTTTATCATAGATCCGATCAGTGGAGATAAGCTGATCTGCCAAGGTAATGCAAACCTCAATCTATTCTTACCATCATCAGGACTGACAGAGATATATGGTAACTATACCGCGACTTCAGGCGCTTACAGTTTTTCCTATAATAATTTATTGCGGAAGAATTTTGAAATTGTACCAGGGAGCACCATCTCGTTTAATGGAGATCCATTCAAAGCGACATTAGATGCCTCAGCTAAGTATCGCACGCAGACTAGTGTGTATGAGCTTATTAATGATCAAACGAATCTTTCTTCCGCAGAGATCTCGATAGCAAAAAAAAGACATCCTGTAAATATCACGATGTCGTTTGATGGAGAGCTGAGTGCATCTGAAATCAGCTTTGAAATCAAAATGGATCAATCAAATCAATTAAGCGATTTAATAGATGAAGGATTAAATGAATTAAATCAGAATACTCAAGATCTCAATAGGCAAGTATTTAGTCTGCTGCTTCTGAATAACTTTGTACCTGCGGCTAGAGTCACAGAGAATAATGGTTTAGTACAAGGACTCGGCGCGACTCAAGCCCTATCCAGTATGAGCAAGATTTTTACAGATCAACTTAACAATCTTTCAGACAAATATATTAAAGGTGTCGACCTGAGCTTTAATGTGGACTCATATCAACTGGATAATCCAACGCAACAAACGAATGACCTGGTGACAGAGTTAGGCCTTGGTATTTCTAAAAAATTGCTCAATGATCGACTTACTGTAGAGGTGAATGGAAGTGTAGATATAGACAACAGTGATCAGGTAAATGACTTTACATCTATTGCAGGAGACTTCTTATTAGAGTATAAACTAACTGAAAGTGGAAACTACCTACTACGCGTATTTCGACGCTCTAATATTAATAACCTGACTGATGAAAGAAATATTAAAAATGGGGTAGGGCTCTATATCAAAAAAGCATTCGATGATAGAGGTAATTAAACCATATCTATTATATCTCAGTGTAGCGATGCTCTATACTTCTTGTAGTACGACTAAGTATCTCAATCAGGAAGAAAAATTGCTGGTAGATATAGAGGTAAAGATAGATGACGAAGATCAGTCATCACATCTTAGTAAGATGCAAAAAGAACTGCAACTAATCGTATCTCCACAGCCGAATACAAGATCTAAACTGCGATTCTATAATCTGATGGGCGGTGATGATGCTAAAGGATTTTGGAAGAAGATGAGAAATAGGTTTGGAGAACAGCCTCGTCTATATTTAGAGAAAGATACCATTCGTAATAAAAAAGCGATCAAGAGTTATCTGTATGATAATGGTTATTTTAAAAGTATTATCATATCAAAAATTGAAAGTGTTGCAAAAAAAGCTAAATCGATATACCACGTTACAGCTGGATCAAGGGCGACCATTGTAGGCTACAGCATAGCGGATGATTCTACTTCTATTGGACTTGCGATGGCTACATATCAGGATCAATCCCTCATAAAGTCTGGCATGCCTTACAGTGCAGAGATACTAGACATGGAGCGAAGCAGACTTGCACGAAGTGCTAATAATGATGGATTTATTAATTTTAAAGAAAGTGATCTTTTCTATTTGGCTGATACGACAGAGAGCGATTACACTCAAGTCAGTCTTTACTTAATGTTGAGTCAGGATACTGATAGAAATAGTTATCAGCGATATAGGATAGGTAGCACGACGATAGTGGCAGACTATAATCTAAAGAAGAAGAATAATAAACAGCTGAGCCAAACTTATGATACGACGGAAACAGGGATATTAATATTACAAGATAAGATGGTGATTAAGCCTTCACTAATAGAAAGATTACTTCCGAGACCTGTGTCCAGTTTTTATTCTAAAAGTGAACAGGTGATAGTGCAGAAGAGGTTACAATCCTTAGGAGTATTTAAATATATTAATATACAATACAGACCCAACCCTGATACGACATCTAACTTAATAAATAGAACATTTTTATTAACTCCGAGTACACAGCAAGAAGTGAATGGTTCTATAGAATTAAATAATCAGACTGGAAATTTTTTTGGGACTTCAGCTACAGCATCATATTTACATAAGAATTTATTTGGAGGTGCACAGCGATTTAATTTTGATATCAATAGCGGTATCGCAACTCAGCTAAATAATGGAGCTAGTTTTCTCAATACTTCCACACTTGATTTAAAGGGGACATATTCTCTTCCCTATACCTTAGGTTTTAAGAGGGCATTTAGAAACAGTGTGTCTACGCTACCTCGTACCATCATCTCTGCAAGTGTAGGATGGCAGAATAGAGTTAATTTTTATCGACTTAATACCATAGAAATAAATGCCGGATATAGATGGACAACTACCGCTCGTAGTCAGCATGAATTATATCCTGTTCAGTTCAGTGTATTTAAATTGAACTCTTCCACATTAGAATTTCAAGAAGCGCGAAAGCGAAATACCAGGCTGGATCGAAGCTTTGAGGATGTCGTGATCGCAGGCCTTAAATATGTCTATACCAGCCATCATTCTAAACCAGATAAAGCAAGGACGACATCGTACTTCACTGGCGAAGTAGAAACATCTGGTAATCTGATGTGGGCTTTTGCTAATATTTTTCAGAACACTGCACAGCCGTCATTTCTGAAGCTACCTGTAGCGCAGTACATTCGATTTAATATAGAGCGGCGTAGCTATACTAAGTTTAATAAAGGCACTATAGCGACTCGTGTAGCTGGTGGAATTGGGATTGCCTATGGCCAATCTGAAGAGCTTCCTTATAGTAGACAATTTTCTATCGGAGGTGCAAATAGTCTGCGTGCTTACCCGTTGCGTGGATTAGGTCCAGGATTGCGACTGGGCACAGACGCTTTGAATCCTATAGAAAGCAACCAGTTCTTTGATCAGACTGGAGGGATGAGAATAGAAATGAATGCAGAATATCGCTTTCCTATTTTTGCCTATCTCAAAGGCGCTTTCTTTATTGACGCAGGGAATATTTGGTTGCTTACAAGTGAGGCTGAGCCTGAATCTGTTTTCTCCACTGATGCGCTGTGGAATCAGATGGCGCTTGGGTCAGGCATTGGTTTCAGATTGGACTTTGATTACTTCGTTGTGAGATTGGATACAGCATTTGCGCTGCGTGGTCCTGATGAAGCACAGCAAGGCTTTAGTTGGTTTGTTAGCGATGTCTCCCCTTTAAGTGGTAAGTGGCGAAGAGATAATCTGCAGTGGCATTTGAGCTTTGGGTATCCATTTTAAAATAGGTACATATTACAACGATGTTATTTTATATCGATAGCTATCGGTAGGAAAATAGATTGAGCATAATACCCGAAAGAAGTTCATGTGATTTTTGAGAAATTAACCAAGTATTTCTTTGATGAGAAAGAAGAGGGAGGGGATAGGTATGCTTAGTTAAAAAAAGTCCCTAATCAATTTCTCTTCGCTATAAAATTAAAAAAGAGCCTATCATCATTTCCAAATTATTTCTTTAGTTAGCTAAAAGAAAATGGAAATGATGTAGGCTCTTATATTATGCTTAGCATCTCAGCGTATTTACGAAAATAAATACCCTATTATTTGATACTACTGATTCCTGATTTTAGAAAAGAAGTGCTCCATTTGTCTTCCAGCTGCTTCTCGACCACCCAGGCCAAATGATAAAGCAAATGCAACAGCGATAGCACCCAGCGTCAATCCGAAAGCTAAGTTCACTACATTTTCGGCAATACCCATGGTGCTCAGAGCGAATGCAAAGAATAAACCTAAAATGGTAAATCTGATGATAGGCTTGAGCCATGTCTTATTATTAGCACCCACCGACTTCACTGCGATATTACTGATATAAAGACCGACCATTAAAATGATAAATCCAAAAAAGACATCTCCAGAAAGTACAAAAATCTTATCAAGGATGTTACTGACTGCTGTTAGTCCCAGCTTGTCTACAGCTGCTATTGCACCCATCATCATGACAAAGTATAATGCTACATTACCGATGATATCTGAAATTTTGAAATTGGAGTTCACATTACCAATACCTAACTCGGTAGAATATTTATCTATTCCAACATTCTTAAGCAAATCTACAAGCATGGATATTAAGTACTTTCCGATCACATAGAAGATACCTAATAGTAGCACTGCAGCTATGATATCAGGGATCGCACTCATGAATGACTGTAACATAGCAGTCGCAGGCTCTGATATGGCTTTAAGCCCTAATGTATCAAATGCAACAATAAGAATAGGAATGAAAATAAAGATAAAGACAATCTGCTTCAGCAGCTTAGAGATACTTAGTCCTCCAAGATCAATGCCTTTATTATATGTAAATGCTTCTGCTTTGCTAGAGATAAAGCCGGTCGCTTCAGATACGATATTAGCAATAAGATAACCAGCATAGCCGATAATACCCGCTGCTATGATATTAGGTAAGTATCCGAGGAAACTATTTAGCATCGCTTCGATAGGTGCCAAGACACTGGTTATGCCTAAAAGATTAAGGACGACTAATAAAGTATACAGGACAATTAAGTAATAAAGTAGCTTAGCAATAAAATCATCAATTCTGACAGAGCTATTGATGCTATTACCTAATTTTTCATCAATTTGAGTTTTAGTCAATATGCGCTTTACGATTTTCTTGACTATGGTCGCAATGATAAACCCTACAATGAGAGCAATGATAGCACCGACAATACCAGGTAAGACATTACCCAGTCTAGATGACATAGTCGAAATTAGATTGTTTAAGTATTCCATTTTATTTTTAGTGAGTCTATAAGATTAAAAAAAGAAGTTTTGTTAGAAAGGTAATCTATAACCTACAATGAGCTGATTGTAAGAGAATAGATTTCTTGTCGTAAAGTCAACATATAAATCTCCGTTCATTACTTTTAAGTAAGAGCCAATCAGAAGATTATATGCACCCTTCAGCTGATCTTGATCTAAGTCACTTCCAACTTTCATAAGTCCACCACCTACACCGATGTATGGCTTTAATAAAGTCTGTGGCGCTAAGCCTGGAAATGATCGTGTGACATTCGCCATGATACCAAATGATGTGGGACTTCCTAAACCAAAAAATGTTTCAGGCATAAACTCAGTATTAGACTTTGAATTTAATCCGTAGTGAAGTCTGTAGCCTATATTAGCTGTTGCATTACCACCTACATTAAATCCTGCAAAAGTAGACATACCTCTATACTGAAATTTTTCAAAAAAATTAAGGCCCTCATTTGAAGTATTTGCTCTATCTTGATTTCTTGCTGCGACAGTATTACTATTGGAGTTGTATGATTGAAAAGGCTTTTTACTTTTCTTTGTTTTAGTTCGTGCCATGTCATCTGATCCTACAGAAGCATAACCAGCATCTAAATCCTCTAATGCACCGATGATCGATAGTTCTAAATTGTCTATTCGATCATTAGTTTCATCTATACTTCCATACAGAGCTCTTGATTCAGGTGCAGGATTCTCCTGAGTCGTGTCACCACCAGCTGGTACATTCGTTTGAGATTTATTCAGTTTTCTATCTATCTGCTTGTTTTTTAATTCTATTGAATTCAGTTTCCGCTGGATACTTTTTAGTTCTGACTCAAATGATTGCATCACTTTTCTAATCTCTTGTGTCATTTCTACATTAGAAGACTGTACATCATAGATGATCTCATCTAAAGATTCAGATCTTCTCTGCATGTTGTATAGTTTCTCGTTCATTGACTCTAACCTCTGCTCCATCTTGAAGTTATTCAGCTCTGACTCAAAATTACCATTGTTATTATAAGATTGTGGTGCTGGTACTGGTGCGTTATTACCATTACTATTGCTATTATTAGATGAACCACTCTTCAGTCCGTCGATGATATCTCTAAGGATTAATTGGAATTCTGATGGTGATAGTCTGATTTCAGATGGACTCATTCCATTATTACCCGCTGGCTGTCTTAGATTGTTAGACCTGACTGACTGCTCATTCAGATCAGAGATGATTTTTTGTGCATTTGCCTTTTCTTGTTCGATCTGCTTGACAGCATCTATATCACTGTTATTTACAGCTCCAATAAGTTGCTTCTCTAAGTCATCGATCTGATCCTCATATTGAGATTTTAACAAGTCATTAGTTGAGTCAAATATATTTTGTTGAGCCTTCTTAACACTGTTAGCTTTTTTTCCTAAAATGAAGTTTAAGCTGACACCATATGACCATGAGTTTGTGATATCATCAGTATTCACCACATTAGCCACTTCGTCAGCAGATGTTAGAATGGTTCTTGCAAATCCAGTCGCCTTCACATATTTATTGAAAGGAAGATCGACACCTAGACCAGCCATTGCAAAAGGTTTATCTTCTATATTGATCGCATCATTACGTCCTACGTAGTCATCAGAAATATTGATCTCTCCACCTCCGAGGGTTAACCATGGAGTAAATCCTTTTCCTTCATTAAGCTTGAATCTTGCTTCTCCACCATACATAGTCAGACCATCAAACTTTGTTGCAGATCCTTCTTCTAATGCTCTCCAGTAGAATCCTCTGAATCCAACTAAAGGGCCAATATTGATTCCAGCCGATCCACCAGCCATCCATGTATCACGCAAGTTAAGATCTTCATGGAAGTCTATTTTCATAACTGTAGGTTCGACAGGGATACTCAGACCTGAGAAACCACCAGAGAAGTTACTTAGATAAGCCTTGTCTATGTCCGTCAGTCCATCAGGATTACGACCACCTAAGTATAGCACCAGTGAAGCTCTGACTGACCAGTCAGATATATTATTAGCGGAGAAATTTTCATTGACGATGTTATACTGAGCTCGCTCCATGTCATCCATGAATGCATTGACAGGATTAGCTCTATAACTTGTTCTTAAGGCTTGAAGCCCAATGGTATAGCGATTAGCTGCTGAAAATTTGATACCCAAGCCAGTGTTAATGTATACTTGCTTAGAGCTACCTAATGAATCAGCTTCAAGGCTCTGAATACCTGTACCGAGCGTGATATAAGGTAGTAGAGGTCCAGTCAAAAGGTTTAATTTCATTTCTGTACCATATCGCTTTAAGTCTACATCTCTTTGTACATATGCATCTTGGTCTATACCTGTGAGATCCACGCCGAATTTCGCAATATCAGTGGATAGATTGAATCCCTGAGAGTATATGCCTCTTAGTTCTACAAATTGTCCGAATCCTAATCCTAACTGAGCGCCAGCTAAAAATCCGTTACCGATACCAGATTGATCGTCAGTCCAGGTTCTTTCTGCGAAAGGAGCTAGGGTATAGCTTAAGCCTTTCACTTGCGCTGTGGCTATTGACTGAAATAAGGATAGTAACACAATAAAGGATAGAACTCTAAATGTTATTTTGTTTGTCATATTAATTTGGTTTGATATTTTAATGTTTCTCAAAAGTAAGCAGCCTAAATCTGGAGGTTATAGGTAGTTAAACCGAATTTAATTAGGTAAAATGCCTATAACAGATTGCCACATATATTATTTTTTCAAATATAAGAGCGCAAAGGTAATTTTTTTGAAATAAGCTTATCTTAAAATTAAGATGCCTTATGTTATCTTATAGTTAAGTTATTTCGGGGCATAGCCAATAAGAGCTTTAGTCCTGGCGCGTGTATTATAGAATCTGATACCGCCATTTTCTATAGTCTGTAGTTTATCAGCTGCAATACTGACACCATCATCTTAATAGTACATCGTCTGATTTCAGGATTAATTGGATCACTATATTCAACCTTAAAATATTTTATCACGTTATTCACCAGCTCCTGAGTGATTCTATATGGCCAAGCGGCATTGGTTTTATGTATTATTTAGATAGCCATATGATTTAGCTAGGTATGAATTAGGATATTCAATTTTGATTAGGATTTATATAAGGATGTATATGTTTTGGGCTCAGTCTTTCCTCATCAAAGCCGACTTCACTATCTTTAGCCTTAATGAATAAGCAATGTCTTATATCAGCGACGTGGATTTTTATTATTTGGACTGTAATTCAACCTCAATGGATAGGCGCTCAAGTAGACAATGTGATCTGGAGCTCCGTCAGGCTGAGGAAGCAAGTAGACGATAAATTAAGGTTGGACATAAGACCCATCATGAGGTTCAATAATGATATTTCTACTTATCAGAATGTTTCCATAGATATCAGTGTCAATAGAAAGTTAAATAAAGGATGGCATGTCCAGGTACTGAGCAGGACGTGGTTTCTTCCTGATTCTCCTATGGGACAGTTCTTATGGGCTGATGTCGGTCATAAAACTAAGATAGGGCAGCATGCGCTTAGTAATCGAGTGAGGCTGCATTATTCATTCAATACAAATGAGATAAATCCTGCTGACTTTATCAGGTTACAGACGACCATTACACCCGCAGTAAAAGCTAAGTTTAGACCGTTTTTGTCTATCGAACCATGGTTCCAGTTGGATGGGATTAACAGCTTCACAAGGATCAGGTACGAGCCAGGATTCAACTATCCTCTGGGTAATGATTATAATTTCACATTAATGTATAGAAGGCAGGATTCTCTGAAAGTAGAGCCTGCAAATAAGCAAAATCACTTTGTGATCACTGTTACAAAATTGCTACGATAGGCAGTTAAAGCATATGATAGAGGACATAATGCTCTTTACTTTTCTAATTCTTAAAGCTTTTACTTATTATCGAGAGCTCATAAAGCATATAATGGAGATCATAATGCCATCTGGTCAAGTGTGATGAGGTGAAGCGTGCATTTAAATTAAGGCAAGTGCTTCGGGTGATCATGAGCCGTAAAATAAAAATAGAGCTGCAAAATTCATCACAGCTCTATCATTTAGCTAATTTATTCGATACGATTTAGGCGGCTTTATCTTTATACCGATCAGTCTTATACCTTTCTAACTGACTTCTGATCTTTACAAGTGCTGCATCAAAAGCATCGTGATGATGAGTACCTTTAGCGGAGGCAAATATATCTTTACCTTTTAATCGCAATTGAAGCTTTACTTTTTTAGTTGGGTGTTTTTTACCCCGCAAGAAAATTTTAAAAGATTGTATAAATGGGTAAGTGTCAAAGAAGTGCTCAAGTCTAGTATTAGCATATCCTTCAAAGTCATTAGTGGCGTTACTCACACCATTTCTCGATATTTTTATATCCATTTCAACGATTTAATTATTGAATCTTTATTCTGCATTAATCTACGCATTATTCACGATAAAGTCCAACATAGATGTAACTAAAAACTATTTTTATTATGTGCCCATTTGGAACCTCGGTCTTATGAATATTGTTCAAAGCTATACATATATGCACATGAGGAATTCCATCATTATAAGAATGATCTTGATATTAGCCCTATACTTCGGGATCACCTACTTCGGCGGACATATCGGTCGAAAAATATTATATCCTATCAGATTATTTGTCACATTTCTTCATGAATTCGGCCATGCGATTGGAGCGGTGTTGACTGGTGGCTGGGTAGAAGAAGTACAGATTAATCATGACGGAAGTGGATGGACTCGCACAGCTAATGGCAATAGACCCATCACCATCATGGGTGGATATTTAGGTAGCGCGATATTCGGTAATCTACTTTTTTATATAGGTGCTAAGTGGAAGAGCTTGGTGAATGCCACATTGCTATTAGTGGTAGTCAGCATGTTGGTGACAGGTTTTTACTGGTTTAATTCTCTATTTACGACTTCTATCTTAGTGGGATTTTCATTAGCCTTATGCTTCATTGCACTTAAGACTAATATCGGGAGAGAGGTACTAATGTTTCTTGGCTTAGCCAGCATCATGTATATCATACAGGACTTTAATGTCGGGCCCAGCTCTGACTTAGCAGCATATGCAGATGTCATGGTGATACTTCCAGCAAATGTCTGGATGTATATCTGGCTGATTATCGTCGTCTTCCTTTTCTTTATTAATATCAGACTACTACTAAAGAACGACTATACTTATGAATCCTGATATTTTCCTGAGAGATATAAAAAAGCAATTCTGGTACTATAAGCGGCTGACTGAGCAAGCTATAGATCAGTTGACAGAAGAAGAGTTCTTTTACAAGGCTCATTATAAGAGCAATAGCATAGCCATCATAGTCAAGCACATCTCAGGTAATCTGTTATCGAGATTTACTGATTTTAAGACGAGTGATGGAGAAAAGGAATGGAGGCATCGGGACCAAGAATTTATACTTGACTCTGATGTCAAGTCAGACTACATGGATAAGTGGCACAGATCATGGACTATGTTGCGCGAGGCATTAGACTCTGTTGAGAGTCGACAGTTAGATGACAAGGTGATCATCAGAAATCATGAGCACAATATTTCTACAGCTATTTTAAGATCAGTCACTCATATAGCTAGTCATGTAGGCCAGATTCTATATTGCGCTAAAGCCATCAAAGGGGACGAGTGGGAAAGTCTATCCATTCCTGTAGGGGCATCTGAGGCCTTTAACCAAATCGCATTTTCGAAAGATCAAGTCGAAGGACATTACACAGATTTGCTCTCCAAATAAGAATTGCATCATTCTGAACTGAGAGTCAGGTAAGGAAAATCTGGATCTATAATATAGTATATTTATCATTTTATTAAGACGATAGATTAGTCTTAGATACCAGAAGAGGCAGTTTTAAGCAGTATAATGAATAATTATTTTTTTTTGTTTTGTTTTTTTGCATTTTACAGTTGCTACAATGGCGCGTTATTAGATATTCCATCATTTGAAGAAGACAGGATGGCAAGCTATTATCCACCCCATAGCATTGACCTTAAATCCAGAATATCTGATGAAGATATAAAGTTTGTTCTGCTAAGGTTCTCTGATGATTTAGAATCCGTATTTGTGTCAAATTTTGATAAAATGAGAGTAGACTTCGATCCATTATCAGCTCTGCCTTTCCCTATTCAATATTATGCAGGAGATAGTACTGTCTTAGTTAGATTAGATGACTTAGGTGATTTTGAAGACATTAAGAAACTACAACAAGTTGGAATTATTAAACCAGAGATAAAGAGAGAATACAGTCTTAATAATATTAATTACATAGAAAGTCAAATCAGAAATGGTGACTTTGTTGATGCAATTGTCACTTTCTTTGTAGGTTCTTCGTCAGAGGAGATTGACACCTTACTATCATCTTTATCCTTATCGAATAGGTACGCTCCCAGTATGCCAAATAACATGAGAATAGTAAGATTTGAACAGGTCGAGCATATACAAGAAGTACTAAGAATGAACCTGACATACGTGATAAATTATAATAATAATCTTGATCAAATAACAGGAACTAACCATTGTCAAGGATCATATGCGTCTTTTGGTATCTTTTTAAGTTACCTAAAATTATTAGATTAGTCATATTGATTAACTTATGGTAATACAGACCATTGATTGCCATAATTATAAACGTCATAGACGTTTCATAAGATCAGTCACTCATATAGCTATTCATGGTGGCCAGATTCTATATTGCGCTAAAGCAATCAAAGGGGACGAGTGGGAAAGTCTATCCATTCCTGTAGGGGCATCTTAGGCCTTTAACCAAATCGCATTTTCCAAAGATCAAGTCGAAGGACATTACACAGATTTGCTCTCCAAATAAGAATTGCATCATTCTGAACTGAGAGTCAGGTAAGGAAAATCAGAACATAATCAGCAGTCATCCGTTACAACTGTTCCAGATTAATAAGAAATTAAAGATTCTCTACACATGACAGAACTCAATTTAAAATGGAGATATGCGACTAAGAAATTCGATGCGAGTCGTAAGTTATCTGATGATCAAGTACACCAGCTGGTAGAGAGTATTCGGCTATCTCCCACGTCTTATGGTCTTCAGCCGATCCACATTAAAGTCATCAGCTTAGCTACTTTAAAATCTGAACTGAAAGAAGCATCCTTTAATCAATCGCAAGTTACTGACTGTAGCCATTTATTCGTGTTCTGCATAGAGAATGACACGAATGAATCTCATGTGGATGACTATCTCAATAGAATATCTGAGGTTCGAGATGTACCCGCTGATGCGCTAAGTGGATATGGTGGAGTGATCAAAGGCTTCTTAGGTCAGAAGACGACTGGGGTCAGAGATATCTGGGCCGCCAGACAGACATACTTGACTTTAGGATTTCTGCTACACACTTGTGCTATACTGAAAATAGATGCTTGCCCTTTAGAAGGGTTCGTGCCAGATAAATATGATGACATACTCGGACTCAAGGCACAAGGCTTATCATCAATCGTAGCTGCAGCCGTAGGGTATCGAAGTACGGAGGATCAGACTCAACATCACACCAAGGTCAGAAAGTCAACTCAAGAGATGTTTGAGTTTATATAGCAATGTTTTTACTAAAAATTATCTACCGAATAGACGTATTATAATGTGTCCTTTATTTCTTCAAGGGGTTCTAAGCCCCTTGTTTGAGTTTATCCTTGTTTGAATTTATATAGGTATATTCTCTATTATTTCTAAGTCATAACCCATGAGACCGATGCGTTTTTTTGGATTATTAGTCAGTAATCTAATCTTGCGTACGCCTAAGTCATTTAGTATCTGCGCACCTATACCAAAGTTTCTCTGGACTGTGCTGGATGTGACGTGCGGATATGGATTCAGCTTTTGGCCATCCTCCTGCTGCTGCTTGAGCAAGCGCAGCGTATCTTGAAGAGAGTTTTCTGTCTCACTGTGTCTCAGATAGAGCAATATGCCTTTCCCTTCATCTGCTATCTTTTTTAGTGTTTTAGTGATCTTCTCACTATGACCTAAGAGTAGTGCCCCTAGTACATCACCTGTGTTAGTCGAAGAATGCACTCTAGTCATGATAGGCTCATCCTTAGTCCAGTTTCCCATTTTGATCACCAGATGGGTTGTACTACTATTCTTCTCATTATAACCAATCACATCGAAGCTACCATGCTCCGTATCGAATGAGACTGTCACGTCACGCTCGATAAGCCTTTCTTTCCGCATCCTGTATTCTACCAGATCTTTAATGGTGACGATCTTAAGATCATGTTTCTCCGCTATCGCGCACAGCTGGTTCAATCGAGCCATACTTCCATCTTCATTCAATATTTCTACAAGTACGCCTGCTGGATATAAGCCTGCACATCTGGCCAGGTCTATTGCTGCTTCTGTATGGCCTGTTCTCTTTAAGACGCCACCGTCCTGAGCAATGAGCGGAAATATATGTCCTGGCTTAGCATAATCCACAGCGGCTGTGGCATCAGATGTCAGTGCTTTAATTCCCGTAGATCTGTCATATGCAGATATACCAGTCGTACACCCATCTCTTTTATAATCTATGGATACGGTGAATGCTGTCTCATGTAGCGCAGTATTCGTCTTGACCATCATACTCAGGTCTAGCTCTTTAGCTCTTGATTCTGTGATCGGCGTACAGATAAGCCCTCTACCGTGAGTGGCCATGAAGTTTACTATTTCTGGTGTGATACATTCCGCAGCGCATATGAAGTCACCTTCATTCTCTCTGTCTTCATCATCTACGACGATGATGACTTTTCCTGCTTTTATATCAGCGATCGCGTCCTCAATGGTGTTGAGCTTTATATTTTCAAGAGTGTTAGTCAGTGTTTTTTCCATTTCGTCGATTATATCACAAAGATATATTGATAATTATTAAATGACAGGAAAGTTCTGACTTATGCGATAGTCTTGACGAAAATCATTTACCAGTGCGTAGTACCTAGCTACTTTGAGGTATTATAATTTTTGCAATAGGAGATATGTAAAAAGCCAGCTTAGATAACTAAGGCTGGCTTTAATAGACGGGTTCTGCGTCTCTTTTATGAGTATAATCTATACTTAGTAAGCGATGAGTATAGGACTTGTCAGTCTTTCTTCTCCGAGTGTGACGCTCATATAATAAGCACCACTGGTGTATTTAGATATATCATAGTTTATCATTTTTTGATCTTGGTTTAGGCTGATCACTTCACTATCTAATAGCTGACCTGTCTGGCTGTATATGTACATAGTCGCATCTCTTTGATCAGTTAAGCTCAGATTTACAATCATTTCGCTTGTTGCAATATTTTGCTCAATAGAATTGATTTGATTTGTAATAAATGCTTCCTTTGATACCACTAAAGTGGATGCTTCTTCATCTTTTGAAGTGTAATCTTCTGATCCTACGCTGACAGTTATCTCATCTATAGCTATGTCACTTTTAAATCCTTGGCCTGTGACGCCTTCTATGACGATTTTAACTATTGTATTTTGATAGGCTCTCAGATCTATGTATGCAAATGCCCATTGATCACCCTGATTGCCGGAGATAGAGTATACTTTCTCTCTGACATCATTATTCATGTCAATGACATAGACATTTATAGTACCCATAGTGATACCATACATGTGATAAGCAAAGTTCAAGAGTGGCATATTTATACTAGACATATCGATACAGTCAGATATTAAGCTCGCCTTTTTAAAGGGATATCCTCTATCTCGTCCAGAAGATTCTATGAAGAGATACTCAGAACCTGTGAAAGATTTTGAGGGACCAGTACGAGTGGAAGGAGTCGCACTAGTAGTCATGATCCAGTCAGTATCATCAGTGCCTAATTGCTGCCATATCCCAAAGTCTGATGATAATACACCTGATATTGTGTTTTCACAAGTATTACATGTCGCATTTGGGATCGGGATACATGCATTATTGTCATCTTCGTCTTGTCCTGCACAGATTCCATCTTCATCAATATCAGTATACAGTCCTCCTGTACAGTCACAGTTTTTATCATATGTCTCTCCGGACGTACATATATCTCCATCTTGACAGGCTTGTCCTGCGAGAGTACAATCCTCCGAATCTGCGATGGTCACATTGTCGATGGCGATATCGCTTCTAAAGCCTCTACCTGTCTCGCCAATAATTTCAAATGTAACTTGACTTCCTGTATATCCAGATAATTCTATAATGGCTGTATGCCACTGGTCTCCCTGATCACCTGATCGCACGAATATGTCATCGGCAATACCTTTATTGATATTTGATGATGCTGTGACTTTTAGAGACCCCATAGAGCTACCGTACATATGATAGTCAAAAGTCATGACTGGACTTTCCACATCTGTCAAGTCAATGCAAGGGCTTATTAATATGGAAGTATTTGTAAAATTTCTGGTTGCTTCTGTGTAAAAGTAGCGACTGCCATCTTTTCCATCACTTGGTCCTGTCGATCTGGATGGAGTATTGCCCGTCTTAAGAGACCAGTCAAAATCATCTGTACTCGATTGAGCCCAGGTATCTATGGTACGACCATTGAAGTCTTCAGCGAATGGCGTGGTGCTTATGTCCACGCACTGACTCTGCACCACAGATAGGTGGAAGCCAGCACAAATCATGATTACGTATAAGGTCTTTATAGTTGTATTTTGCATAGAGATATTTTTTTATTAACCAATTTGGATTGAAATGAAATATAGAATGACCAACTAAGGGATAGGTCTTGAAATAAATGCAGCTTAATGGTTTTCGTCTAAATGCAGGGTAAAGGTATTCACATCAAGGTCAGAGATAGATGACAGATGATGGACACATCACCTACAGATTCGCCTCTTGATATATCGATTTTATATATGTGTAGTTGTTAAATAGGTTATTCTGTAGGGATTTAGACACTTTTTTATGAAGGAACAATTGTATTTTTAAGCCATGAATGATTCTTTTTTAGAAAAATTGCTGCAAGAGCATAACTCATGTATCACATGTCCAAGGCCGGAAGAAGTTGCACAATTTTTTAAGCACGTTTTAGCCATATTTTATAAAGACTATGCAAAGGTGCCACTGACGACGACGGCGGAGATTAAGAATATGATCTTAAAGACCAAAATAGAACTAATAGGCCTCCTACTTCGCAATGACATAGAGGATAGGACTGGAGTCCATCAGATAGCTGAAGGCTTTTTTGATCGCTTGTCTCCTGTATATGACTTATTACAGCAAGATGTGGAAGCCATTTTTGAAGGAGATCCGGCAGCTAAGAGCCAGCGAGAAGTAATCAGAAGTTACCCAGGATTTTATGCCATAGCTGCATATAGGATTGCTCATGAGCTACAGTTGATGGGTGTTCCGGACTTACCCAGAATCATTACAGAGTTTGCTCATAGTAAGACTGGTATTGATATACATCCTGGTGCTATTATAGGAAAGTCCTTCTGTATAGATCATGGTACAGGAATCGTGATAGGGGAGACAGCCACCATAGGGAATTATGTAAAAATATATCAAGGTGTGACCTTAGGTGCACTGAGTGTTAGAAAAATAGATGCTAATAATAAGCGTCATCCTACCATCATGGAAGGGTGTGTCATCTATGCTGGAGCGACGATATTAGGCGGAAGTACCATCGTTGGATCTAATAGCGTCATCGGAGGTAATGTATGGTTGACCAGATCTGTGCCTGATGATTCTAAAATATACTATCAGGCAAAAATGAGTATCGATGGAGATGTGGTAGAGGATATGTTAGTATTCAAAGAATTCGCTAAATAACTATTCTATTCTAATAATTTTAAATAGAACACGATTTATGAAGTTGATTGACTTAATAGGAAATACGCCCATTATCGAGCTAAGCAAGATACCGACAAATAAAAATGTGACGCTTTATGCGAAGCTAGAGGGGAATAATCCTGGTGGAAGTGTCAAGGATCGAGCTGCGTATGGGATGATATCTGGTGCTCTATCCAGAGGTGAAATCAAACCAGGAGATCATTTGGTAGAAGCCACAAGTGGGAATACTGGTATTGCACTTGCAATGATAGCGAAGGTCATGGGATTAGACATCACGCTGATCATGCCTGAGACTGCGACTAAAGAGCGAGTATTGACGATGAAGGCATACGGAGCGAAGGTGATCCTAACCCCTGGTGCGAAGACCATCGAATATTCTAGAGAATTAGCAGATGAGATGGCTGCGACTGGTGATTATCACTTGCTGAATCAGTTTGCCAATCCTGATAACTATGGTATGCACTATCAGACCACTGGTCCTGAAGTGTGGAGAGATACCGACCGTCAGGTAACTCACTTCGTCTCCGCGATGGGTACTACAGGTACAATTATGGGCGTATCCAGATATTTAAAAGAACAAAATCAAGACATTGAGATTGTCGGAGTACAGCCGACGGATGGCTCCAGAATACCTGGCATCAGACGCTGGTCTAAGGAATTTTTGCCTAAAATATTTGAAGCGGAAAGAGTCGATCGAATCATCGATGTCAGCCAAGAAGAAGCTACCATTATGGCACGGCGCCTTGCTACTGAAGAGGGCATTCTTGCTGGGATGAGTAGTGGTGGTTCTTGCACAGCTGCGCTTAAGCTGAGTGAAGAGTTAGACTCTGGGATCATTGTATTTATAGTCTGTGATCGAGGAGATCGTTACTTGAGTTCTCCGCTTTATTCAGAGTTATAGATATTTATTATAATCACTCAGACGGTAAGGTCATTCTGAGCTACCTAAATCCCTTTATATTATAAGGTACTATTGATGAAGGTAGCATATGACACAAAGTATAGACTCGTAGGTAGTCTTCTTGTCTAACCCATCATATTAGTGTATATTAATTGTCTTGATTAGCACTTTGTCATATTGACTTTGTGTGATCATCTCAGTCTAAATAAGTGAATCAATAAGCGTCGGTACTATGAAGTCAACTATTTACATTCTTTTTCTATGTTGCTTTTCCTATGTCTTAGGTCAAGCTCAGGACATCTCACTCCAGCAAGCTAAGAGCTATGGTCAAGCTGCATTCCAAATGTATGCTACATCTGGTAGCAGTAAAAAGCAAGTGACTGTCCAAGATCATTTTGCGAAGAAGCATAATAAACAAGTTTCTTACTATGTGTTGAATATGAAGCCGTCAGGCTATGTGGTATTATCTGCTGATGATGACTATCATGCAGTTTTGGCTTTTTCAGAAGAAGGGCACATTGACTTTGCCGATAGCGATGTTAATGTTGGCTTCTGGGGAGAGCTATCTCGCCACGAACAAAACATAGCCTATGTACGTGAGCAACATATTCTACTTAATCCAAAAGTAAAATCTGAGTGGTCTGCACTAAGTGCTATCGCAAATGGTGCTACACCTAAAAAGAAACTAAGCTTCAATGCTATAGTAAGTCCGCTGGTGACGACGAGATGGAATCAAAGTGGATTTTATAATGAGTCTTGTCCGCAGGATACACTGGGTCCGAATGGTAATACGTATTGTGGATGTGTACCTATCGCTGTTTCCCAACTGATGAAGTATTTTGAAAATGATGCACCTGGAAACGGCTCTAAATCCTACACAGATCCAATATATGGAGACCTCTCTGTAGAGTTATGTGGACAGCAGTTCGACTGGGCGGCTATGCCAGATACACTATCAGAAAGTAATGTTGTTTTGGCAGATTTTATCTTTGACGTCGGTAAGTCTATGGAGACTAATTACAGTACTTCCTACACTGGTACTTTCTCATATAAGGTGAAAGAAGTATTGGTCTATAATTATGGATTTGATAATGACATAAAGACTTATTCTGGTACTAACGCTGAGCTATACTCTCAGACACTGAGAAATGAATTTGAAAATAATCGCGTGGTGTTTTTATCTGCATGGTCAGTGGACTCCCTTTATAATGCTGATATTGGTCATACATGGTTAGCCGATGGATATGGTTACTCGGATACAGGAGCTGAATACATGCATTTTAATTGGGGCTGGGGAGGTAGTAATAATGGCTGGTTCTTAGACACTGAGGGCTTCTGGGTGCCGCAAGAAGATAATAAAGAGCAAGTAAATATTTCATACTATTGGTATAGAAATACAGTATATAATATATTCCCATCTGGAGAAGATTGTCAAAGCCCAAATCCTGCAGTTACGACTGTAGAGCCTGAAGAGAGTTATGCGTGGATGTATTACAGAAGCCCGATAGATGAGTCGATCCAGTTCAGGTATAAAGAAAAAGGTACTGAAGAATGGACCACTAATGTAGCGACGACTGACTTTTATTCTTTAGCAAAAAATCTCAAAAAGGGAACAACTTATGAATACCAAGCTGCCAGAAATTGCTGTGGTGAATGGTCGTCTTTTTCTGAGGTAGCAGAATTCTCTACTTCTGGACCAGAGCCAGATATAGATCCTGATGATATATCTGAGTGTGCCGCAGAGGAGGCTGAGGGATTATTTACATCAAGTATCTCTGATCATTTTGCATATATCTATACCAGTCGACCACACGGACAAGTCAGTAATCAGTTCAGATATAAATTATTAAATGAAGCGGACTGGAACGAAGGTGGCTTTAATGACACTCACTACTATGCTTTAACTGGCTTAGCATCTGGCAGGTCATATGAATTTCAGGTAAGACATGAATGTAGCGCAGCAGTTTGGTCGGAATATTCGAGTTCTCAAAATTTTATGACAACAGGAGAACTTGCCGATGAAGAAGTCGATGAAAATTCTGAAGTAGAAGCAGAGGAAGAAGAGAATGTTGATGAAGAAACTTCGGAAGAAGAGATGATGTCATCCACGTGTCCTCAGATTCCGACTGGCTCGTTCACTGCTGGGTATGAAACATCTACTACAGTCTCAGTATACTTTCTAAGTGCCACACAAGGATCATCATTTAGATGGAGATATAGAACTTCAGGTAGTGAAGATGAGTGGAGTGAGACAGAGGAGAGCATATATACTTCAGCCAATCTAACTGGCCTGACTTCAGCTACAGAATATGAGTATCAAGTCTCGCAAAAGTGTGTAGATGGCTGGTCAGAATATTCAGAAAGTAATTATGTGACTTCTAATACTTTTCATTCAGAAGCGACAGAACTAAGGAGTAATTTTAATCAGCTGCTAAATTTTGAAAAGATCGAAGCCGCGCTATTTCCTAATCCGACGACTGAATTATTAATGTTAGAATTAGTGAACCCTGATCGTAGAACCATTCAGTCTATAGAAATCATAGATCTATCTGGACAAATCATAGAGGTGAATCAAATAGATAGAAGTCAACGAGTGCAAATGGATGTGAGGCATCTGGCAGAAGGCATGTATCATTTCAGAGTTGTATTAGATGATGGAGATTCATTACTCCAGAGATTTGTGAAATTGTAAAATATCTACGCCACAGGGTTATGATCCGTTGAATGATAGCTAGCTTGAAAAGGGAATATTGCCTTCATTCTGTAACCATACCGTAAAGTAATCCAATTGGCTAATCACATCATTTAATTGAAATAATTCAGCTAATATACATTATTTCTTTATCCAGTCTTTCACCGCTCGATCTACAGCTCTGGCAGTCATGGCCATATAAGTCAGTGAAGGATTCTGAACGCCAGTGCTGCTGAGACAAGCTCCATCAGTCACATAGACATTCTGACATAGGTGCAATCGACACCATCGATCTGTCATAGAAGTCTGCGGATCTACACCCATCCTTGCACCTCCGATGACATGGATGTCCAGTCCAGGTGATTGTCCACTATCGTGAGAGACGATGTCTTCACATCCCGAGAGAGTTAACATCTCACTGGCTTGTTCATGAAAGTCTCTCAGCATCAGTTCGTCATTATCGTCATATCCGACTGAGGTCATTAATTGTGGAATGCCCCAGTCATCTTTCTTGTCTGTACTTAGCCTGATGTGATTTTCAGATTTTGGAATGGTTTCACCCTGCATCATCATATAGATAGACCACGGTCCAGGTTCTGATAGAGCTTCTTTATATTCAGCACCATATTGCTTCCCTTCGACTTGACGAGTCCAGCCTTGGCGACTGGCGGTGTAAAAGCTCATGTAGCCTCCTTTGAATGGGACATCATTTTTCTTCACATTGCGAAAATTAGGAATCATAATCGATGTCGGCCTTCTTCCAGAGTAATAAGAATCCATATGATCATACCGCATCGCCGTCACTGATCCCCTATAATTATGAAAGCCGATGTATCTACCTAATATATCGTGATCATTAGCTAAGCCATTTGGGAATCGCTTTGAGACTGAGTTCATCAAGATTAGATTAGAATTGATCGAACCTGCATTGACAAAGATGATGTCAGCAAGATATTCAGTTTCTGACTTAGTTATCCGATGAATGACTCTGACACCTATGGCTTTTTTAGACTGATCAACGTATATGATAGAGTGCACGACTGAGTCAGACTTGAGTGTCAGATGCCCTGTCTTTTCTGCCCAAGGGAGTGTACTGGAATTAGAACTGAAATATCCACCATATGGGCAGCCCCGATAGCATAGATTTCTGGCTTGGCACTGGCCTCTACCTTGATTCAAGTGTACTTGAGTAGGTGCAGTCAGGTGCGCACATCTTCCAATGATGGCATGTCTGTCTTGATAGCGATCATTGATGGATTTTGCGATTTCTGATTCTACTTGATTCATCTCCCATGCCTGCAGGAATTCTCCATCGGGCAGGGTATCTAGTCCATTCTTTTCTCCACTGATACCGACGAATGATTCTACATGACTGTACCATGGTGCTAAGTCTTCATAGCTGATCGGCCATTTGATAGAATATTGATCTCGATGTGGATTGAGAAATTCATAGCGGCTCCAGCGCTGCGTCTGCCTCGCCCAGATGAGAGACTTACCTCCTACCTGATAGCCTCTGATCCAGTCAAATGGCTTCTCTTGGATGTAAGGATGTTCATCATCTTTCACAAAGAAGTGTGCCGTCGCATCATCGAATGCGTAGCATCGCGAGGCAATAGGATTAGCTTTCTCTGCTTCAGCCGTCAAGCGACCTCGGTACTTGAAGTCCCAAGGATCCATCGTAGCAGTAGGGTAGTCTGCGATGTGTCTCACATCCCGCCCTCGCTCTAAAACAAGTGTCTTCAGTCCTTTCTCGCACAGCTCTTTCGCAGCCCAGCCACCGCTGATGCCTGAGCCGATGACGATGGCTTCATACTTTTTACTTGCATCTTCTTTATCTATTTCAGCCATGATGACCCTTTTTATTTTATTAAGAAAGTGCCCATGCCCTATCTCCTTTTTGATAATCTATATGACCCTCGAATTTCTGAGGTACTGGTAAATATCGCAGTGCCTTAGTGACTCCCTCTTGAGATGTAAAGTAGCTGAATAAAATGATCGACTTTACATCTCGGTAAGTAGATTCGTCCTTAGGTGACAGACCTTCGTAGTGATCAAGGCATTGCGCCTTTTGCAAGTCAGTTAACTGACTGAATGTTTTTTGAAACAGCTCTTGGGTGTGTAGGTTTAGTTCTTTTATAAATGCGGTGATCTGGAGCTGATCAGATTCTTTCAGGCAGGCACTAATATAAGTATCCATGAATTGCGAGACTTTTGCCTCACTAGCTCCCGGTGATACTTCCGTCCGAGGTAATATGAATTCTGAAAGACTCTCTATGGTTTCGTATTGATCTATATTGAAAAAAGAAAACTCATACGATTCATCATGGCAGCTGCTGAATAAACCACCAGTAAGTACCACCGCGCCGCCGGTGATGGATATTTGCTTAATGACTTGTCTTCTATTCATTGCTTTTAACTTTGGTAAAGACGCCATTTATATCTACTTGTTTTAAATTAAATAAATCAATTCCCGCATCTAAGATTTCTGCAAATTCACCTCTGGTCACAGGCATATCATAGGGTATGATTTTTACCGCATCATCCCGACAACTTTGATCGAAAATAATACAAGCTTGCCTGATGATGTCTTGGACTTGACTCTGGCTCAGGTATTTACCCAATAATTCCAAATTGCTAAACCCATCGTCAAATGCAATTAAATCCTTTCGGAGAGACTCTATCTCGACTAAACTATCAGTATCAAACCATGTCTGATTAGCCCATTTAAAAGGCACGGGTCTGCCCTTCAGAATTCCTGTAGCACCTACTTTTTGGATTGCCTTAAAATATTCATGAGATGGGTCTACATCTATGTATGGCATGATGTATCCATTGGCATCGAGAAGACTTGACTGTAGCTCTCTGATGTTAAGTTCACTTGGACTGACATCTTTCTTAGCTGCCATGGCGGCCATAAGTCCTGCTGCCTGTCCGATCTGTATGATGACTGGCTGGAGTCTCGAAGAACCATTAACTATGTTAGTTACTGATATGGCTTTATCAGCAATCACAAGATCATTTATATCATTGGGAATTAGACAAGCTATAGGAATGGAGAAAGAAGGCACTGATGGAAAATCAATGTCAGGCGCATCCGGATATTCAGCATGATGATGATCGATAGGGTAGTCTCCTACAGCAATACCCGTCCTATACAATGAATACTCGAAAGGCTTTAGGATGTGATTGACATTCATTCGTGTCTTGCCCTTTATTCTTCGACCCTCACGATGGTAGGGCATATAGGGTAGCTGATCAGGCGTATCATACTCATCTTCTGCAATGCCCAGATGAGAATAGCCTAACTCATATTGGATATAGTAGATAAACCGAAGCGTCTTTTCTTTAGCTTTCTGGTATTCTGCAGCTCTATCTTTTCGACTTAGTTCCGCGACATTCGTATAGTAATCATTGCCGTGCTTTGGCCAGTTGATCATGTACTTATTATTTGGTAATTTGCCATAGGAAAGCATTTTATCGCATTCATGTGCTGTATCATGATCACAGTCATGGGTACAAGCACAATTGAATTCCAGAGGGTCATAGCCATCTGGCTTATCGATGGTCATATCTTTACCCGTCCCATAATCTTGCAGTATGGCTGCATAAGTTAGATCTTGAATGATATCATTTGCAATAGAAGGGGCTATAGATTCTTGGCTGTATTCTTTTGAATCCATACCTAAATCGTATTCGACTCCTGCGGCTGCTGCCACATCTCCGAGATCGGTGCCATCTACTAAAATCTTAGAGTGTAGGCTTAGTTCTTTAGAAGGGATTTCGACCGTCCATTCTGTTTCTTTAGTGATGTCGCCCCATTCCACTTCAGTCCAGATCGTCAGGCTTGATTCTTTCTGAGCTAAGTATTGCCAATACTGTTCGCCGATGTGTGGCTCGTACATAGTATTGCTGACCCAACCTGTAAATAGGCTGTCCACTCCGCCGTAGTGAGATCTAAGTAGGCTACGCCACTCAGCCCACATTCCTGCAGAGAGTTTATGATTGCCATCTGTCGCAGAGACTCCTGCAGAAGTAAGCATGCCACCTACCCAAGGTAAAGGACACACTAAGATCGTTTCAGCACCACTTCTGGCTGATTGGATCGCAGCTGCAATAGCGCCTGTCCCTTCTCCAAGGACGATGACATCATAGGATTCTTCTGCGTCTTTTGCTTGACAAGACACCATCAATAATAAGCAGAGACTTGCAATTGTCATTGTACACAGATACAGCTGAATGTATTTGAATATTTGAACCATAAAAATGAACAGCGATTAATTGTAATAATCAATGTAATTGTATTTAAATGAAATTAGAATATTTAAAGACGATAATCTATAGAATTAAGTAAATCACTATTTGATTGCCGGATAGAGAAGAGAGACTTGAACTAGTATCTGAGAACGTGTGAGTGTAAACTCATCATGGTTCTAATTTAATTTTTTTAAAAAAAGAGGTTTTCTCAATCGAGAAAACCTCTTACAAATTTTAGCCTTATATAAACGATCGCCCTTCTATTGAACAA
>Ga0209187_1001021_pt1 | contig 36971 bp, 18 predicted proteins | sample BantaG_FD_187430 | JGI IMG/M metagenome (GOLD analysis project Ga0209187, IMG submission 187430) | Marine algal microbial communities from Bantry Bay, Ireland - BantryBay_4 metaG (SPAdes) (version 2) | ecosystem: Host-associated > Algae > Red algae > Unclassified | place: Bantry Bay, Ireland...
CCAAATGACTTTACATTAATAAGAACCTGGACAGCAGAAGATGATTGTGGAAATATAGTTTCTCATACGCAGACAATAACGGTATTAGATGTTGAAGCACCAGTGCTTATTGGTGTGCCAGCTGATGTAGTTATGGAATGTTCAGAGAGTGTTCCAGCAGCACCAGTAGTATCTGCAACTGATAATTGCGGAGACGAAGTAGTGCTAATTCATACAGAAGAGATTCTTCCAGGTGATTGTACGAACCGTTTTGTGATTGTAAGAACCTGGACGGCAGAAGATGATTGTGGCAACTCAGCAGTTGGTGTTCAGAGTATTACTATTGAAGATAATACAAACCCAATTGTAACAGCACCAGCAGCTATTAGCTTAACTTGTGCTGACATTAGTGATACCACTTCACCTTCTGCTACATTAGCTAATTTCTTAGCTGGAGCAACTGCAACGGACAATTGTTCTGAGCAAATCACGATTGCTCATGATCTAGATAATACTACTTTAGATGTGTGTGCTAGTGGGTTGATTACAGTTACTTGGACAGCAACAGATGAATGTGGAAATATAGGCACAGCTTCAGCAACAATAACGATTGTACCTGATGTAACGGCTCCAATGGCAACTGCTCCAGGTGATGTTACTGTTGAATGTGGAGCGAATATTCCTGCTGTACCGACAGTACTATTTACTGATGATTGTGGTCTTGTTGATGTAGACTTTAGTGAAGTACAACTCGATTCAGAGTTCGATAATGAATACGAATTATTAAGAACCTGGGTTGGTACAGATGCTTGCGGCAACGTAACTACGATTACGCAGACCATCACAGTAGAAGATACAACACCACCAACTATCGTGTGCCCAGGTACTCAAATGGTTGATGCAAACGTAAACTGTGACTTTGTATTAGTTGATTATACAAGTGCTGCAGTTGTAGATGATAATTGTGATATCTTCTCAACAACTCAGACACCAGCACCAGGTGTAATCATTACTACTGGAACAACTACGGTTACTCTAGTAGTTACTGATGATGCAGGTAACTCAACAGCATGTATGTTTGACGTTATTGCAAATGACTCTACAGACCCAATCGCTCAATGTCTTGATATTACAATCGACTTAGATGCAAATGGTATGGCTACAATCTTACCTTCCGATATTGACAATGGAAGTAGTGATAACTGTACAGATGCTGCACTATTAGTTTTGGCTGCTAGTCAAACTGATTTCACATGTGCTGATCTAGGTAATAACGTAGTTATCTTGACTGTAACAGATATGGCTGGAAACAGCGCAGCTTGTCAAGCGAATGTAGTTGTCACAGGTGACATCGTTGTTCCTGTTGAAAATGCAACTTTGTCGGAATGTCCAAACGTTCCAGAACAAGATGTAGCTACATTTGATATCACGGAAGCTATGGTAGACGTAAATGGTGGAAACACGATTACTTACTATAACTCTTTATTGGGAGCTCAAAATGCAGTAGCTAGTGACGAGATCACTAATCCAACAGCATTTGACTCACAAACTAAGACGGTATATGCAAGAGTAGAAAATGCCACAGGTTGCTTTAATGTAGCATCTATTTGGTTGATTGTAAACGATAGCCCAGATCCAGATCCATTACCATGGTTTAAGTTCTGTGAAGCTGACCTTCCATTACCTATCGACGGTAATCCAGTAGGAGGTTCAGGTGTTTACGTCACTCATGTTTGGGGTGGTCCAGATGTTGATATCTTGGATCCTACCACAACTGATACTTCTACACCATTAGTGTTAGCTGGTACAGAGCCAGGTATCTACAAAGTAGATTACATGGTTACAGATGATGCAGGTTGTGTTTCTGAATTGACATTTATCAATATCGAGATATATCCTTCACCAATCATCGAGGCTTGTACGACTACGCCTACGGTTTGTATTGGTGATGCGATCAACCTTTCATCTTCAACAGTTGACGGTACTCCGCCATATACATTTGTATGGACTGAGCCAGTAACTGGCTTTACATCTACTTCAGCTAATACGATTATTACTAGCTCGAATGCTGCTTATCCAACAGTAGCAGGATTGTATACTTATACTGTTGTAGTGACTGATGACAATGGATGTACGGATATGTCTAGTGTTGATATTCAATTCAACGAGGCACCGATTGCTATTCCAAGTGATGACGTTACCAATGCATTCTTCTGTTCTAGCAATAAAGGAATGGGTAACTCACCAGTAAAAGGAACAGCATTCTCAACATCTACTCTAAGTGCGGATCTTACAGCAGCTTGTGCAAACGTAACATTGGGCGGTGGTCCATTGTGCGCTGGTACTCCTACACCAATGACAACAGCAAGATGGTACGAAAATGCAACAGGAGGTTCACCATTATTAGATGCAGATACTGATGCGGATGGCATGAATGATGCAGATAAGGACGGAGACCCTACGACATTTGATCCTATTGCAGCAGGTCTTGTTGATCCAAATGCACCAGGTGTGTACACATACTATGTAGAAGCGGTTTGCGCTAATACATCATTCTGTACTTCACCTACACGTACTGCAGTTACACTTACAGTACTTGACTGTGCTATCAACGATGGTTGTACATATCTACTTGTATTAGAAGATACTGGATCTGATGGTTGGGATGGAGCATCTATAGATGTTACTGTTGATGAAAACCCACCAGCTACAGAATATAAACTTACAGCTACAGATTGTGATTTATTAATAATTCCAATTTCTGCTAATGACGGTCAGTTTATTGACTTACAGTACTGGGACGGAGCGAAGAATGATGAACATAGATTCTATCTTCTTGATCCATTAGGAAATATTGCGCTTGATATCAACGGTAATGCTGTTGATTATGGTCCATCTCCAATCGGCGATAAGATCAGAGTACAATTGGATTGTCCACAAGATTGTGAAGAGACTGTTGACTACTATGTAGTAAATACAATAGGATCATCACCATCTAGTCAAGTATGGGAACTAAGAGATCAAGAAGGCGAAGTAGTAGCTTCAAATGCTTTTGAAGATTACATGGGTCTTGCTCAAGGTACTCAGGTAATTGACACAGTTCAATTAACATCATGTGATAACTATACCTTCACTACATTTGCACCAAATAGTTCAGTATGGTTAAATGCTAACTGGCAGATAATTGGTTCAGACCAAGACAGAGGTACATTAATCATTGGTGGTGCTTTTAACGGATTATATGAGATAGAAGGTAAGCCAACTCCAACCTTTGTTGACGAGCAGATTACAGCTTTCAATATACCATGTAAGCCGGATGATTGTCCAGCAGACTTAATCGAATTGACAAATGAGGTTATTGATTGTGAGCTGAGTGGATATGTACATCCTGCTCCTGCGACACCATTTATATGTTATCCAAATTGTAACCCGCACTTACCTAGCCCAGTGACTACGATTTCTTATCCAGAAATTGGCGTATTTGGTGCAGCGGTAGATGCAGCGATAGATCTTCCAGTAGGAACAAACCCAGTGATATTCGAAATTACTTATGGTGACGGTCAATTAGTAAGATGTACTTCAAACGTACTTGTAGTTACTGATCTTAATCCTGGTATTGTATGTAATGATCACTTGAATGTTCCTTTAGCAAACATTAACTATGCAAGTTCAGATGATTGCTTTAGAACAATCACACCGGATGAACTTATAGAAAATCCACTTAATTGTGAAGATCAGTATAACGTTATCATCTTTGATACACTTGGACAGCGATTATCACCTCCGAATGTTGTAGGACCAGATCAAGTAGGTTTATTACTTACATATAAGGTTGAGCACATAGGAAGTAATGTTTCCTGCGAAGGTACGATCACAGTAGAAGATAAGAATGCACCAATTATTGAGTGCACAGACTATAATATTGCATGTAACAATCCAAATGTATTGGATGAAAACTATACCCACATAGAAAGTTATTTGGCTAGTGGTTTACCTGCCAATATATCGGGAGCTGCAGGATCATCTGTAGATGCTGATATTGAAGTAGAATGTACTGCCATCGGAGAAGTAATTCAAGATGTAAGTCTTATTATTGATCATAACCACAGTAGACCTTCAGATTTACAGGTTACGCTTACGAGTCCGTCAGGACAGTCAGTTACTTCTGGATTACCAGTGAACCCGAATGCATTCGACGGAGACTTATTCTCTAGTGCTGCAGGTACTTGGTCTGTAACTATACTAGATACAGATGGTACTGATTTCGGTGACGCAGGAGGACAAGGAAGTATCTTCAGTGTTGATTTACAAATCACAGCTGGATTTAGAATGCCTGTACTGGTACTTGATTGTAGCGATGTAACCTTCTCAGTGATAGGAGAATTCTTTGATGATACAAACTGTGCTGGTGGAGAGATTGGATCTTTCTTAGTAAGAACTTGGCAAGCAGTTGATGCACAAGGAAACTCATCTACTTGTGAGCAGAGAATTGGATTGATTGCACCAAATCTTTCAGACTTAGATTTACCTGAAACTCTAACATTTGAGTGTGGAGATGTATCAAGTGATCCAGCGCAAATAACTCCTGAAGTATCAGGCGCTATTGAGTTTGATTGTAACGGTATCAATCCAGATCAAAATAACTTGTGTGATGTGCTGATTACATCTGATGATGATGTTACCCCTAAGTGTGGTAGTTCATACATTATTACTCGTACTTGGACCATACTTAACTGGTGTACAGGAGTACCTACTACACATGTACAGAAGATTGTTGTTTCTGATACACAAGGACCAGAAATCAACTCTGCTAATATTCAGTATGGAACAGGTTCAAACCAATGTGTGACTGGAAATGTATTCTTATCACCAGCGGTTTCAGATGTTTGTGGATCGGTTACTTCTATCATTGCTACTTATTCTGCAGGTGGAGGTATGTATGATGATGAAGGAACATTAACGATAATAGATATCACTAATGGTGCTTCTATCAATAACTTACCTTTAGGTATGTCTCAGGTGCTTGTAACAGCAGTTGACGACTGTGGAAACTCTTCGGAACAATTGATTAATGTTAATGTATCAGATAATCTTGAACCAAATGCGTTTTGTGATGATGACTTACATATCACATTGAGCAATGATGGAACAGGAGTACTATTTGCTACTGATTTGGACGAAGGTTCAACGGATAATTGTGGCATTGCTTCTATCAAGGCAAGGCGTGTGAGCGGATGTATTGATACTACAGCTTGGGCGAATAGCATACCATTCGAATGTTGTGATATCGACGAGATGATCAAAGTAGAATTATTAGTAACTGATTTAGCAGGTAATACAAATACTTGTTGGAGTGAGGTGCTTATAGAAGACGCAACAGGACCAGTGATTGATTGTGCAGATGATGTAACCATATTATGTGATGACGCATTAAATGCAGAAGATGCTTTTGTTGATCCTACAGCTACAGATGTTTGTGGTGTTACGATTGAAGCAGGAGATATTATCACCGTTGATTTACCTAACTGTGGTCAATTGTTGACAAGAACATATACAGCTTCTGATGATTCAGATAAATCTAGTGATGCTTCTTGTTCTCAGTCAATTACTGTAGTACATGTATCAGACTTTATAGTTCAGTTCCCAGCAGATCAGATATTTGAGGATTGCACACTTGGAAATATTCCAGGTCCTATTGTTACAGAAGACGATTGTGAGAACATCGGTATCTCTGTAGATGACAGAGTATTTACTCAAGTAGCTGACGCTTGCTATAAGATCGAAAGAACATACATTATTGTTAATCACTGTATCGTAGATGATCCTTCAGCTGCTGGATTTACTAACTTGGGAACACCATTACCAGTACCTAACACATTTAGAGATGATGATGGATACTTCCAATACACACAAGTGATTAAGGTACTAGATACACAAGCACCAACGATTACATTCACAGCTCCAGACCCATGTGATTTCACAGACGGATGTGAGGGTGAGTTAGAGTTGCTTGCTACTGCAGAAGATGATTGTGCAGATGTAGTATCAGTAGATCTTAGCTACGAGATTGACGCATTCGGTGACGGTACATTCGATATAGAAGGTGACGGAGACGATGCATCAGGAATCTACCCATACGGTGATCACATCATCAGATGGATAGCTACAGATGGTTGTGGAAATGTAACTGCTGAAGAATTTGATTTCTCAGTTAGAGATTGCAAGAACCCAACACCAACTTGTCAAGGTATCACTACAGTAGTCATGAACAATGGAGAATGTGTCTCTGTATGGGCATTAGATCTACTAGAGTATGCAGAAGATAATTGCACAGAAAGAACTACTGAAGAGTGGGATGATAATGCAAGAATCAGAAGAGCAGGATCTACTGGCGCTTTGACTACTGCGATTGATGTATGTTGTGATGATGTACAAAATGGTGGAGTAGAAGTGGAAGTATGGATCGAAGATGAAGCAGGTAACGCAGATTTCTGTATAGTGCTTATTGAGATTCAAGATAACGGTGGAAACTGTCCTGACGGTGGAGCTGGCGCTTCAGCTCGTATCTCTGGTACGACAGCGACAGAGTTCAATACTATGGTTGAAGAAGTTCAAGTGAACATCAATAATGATATGGTGATGACGAATACAGATGGTATCTACACTACTCTTGAGACAGTTGATAATATGTATGAGGTGACTCCATCTAAGTTAGACGGTGTCGCAGTTGGTGTTACTACTTTTGATCTTGTATTACTAGCTCAGCACATACTTGATATCAACACCTTAGGTTCACCATACCAGTTGATCGCAGCAGATATAAATGCTGATGATAAACTTGACATTTTTGATATGTTAGAACTTAGACAATTGATTCTTTTCCGTGTAGACGAGTTCTCTAACAATACTTCTTGGAGATTTGTGGATGCAGACTATGCGTTCCAAAACCCAACTGCACCTTGGACAGAGGATTACCCTCAAAGTATCATGGTTGACTTGGGTACAACTAGCATGATGGATGAAGATTTCGTCGCAGTTAAGATTGGTGATTTGGATGGAGATGCGAGAGCTAACTTTACCTCTTCACAGCTTAACGAGAGAAGTAACCCTAGTCCATTGAAGCTTCAGATCGATAACATTGATCTAAAAGCAGGAAATGAATACAAGGTCGATTTCAGAGCAAGTGATTTTAATCAGATCACAGGTTACCAATTCACGCTTGATTTTGACCAGACAGCACTTGACTTCGTCTCAGTAGATGGCGGTGTACTTGATATTGATGACAGCAACTTCGGTATGAAGTTTATGGATCAAGGTATCATTACTACTTCTTTCACCGAGATGGGTAAAGCAATTAGTAAGGATAACGATGAGATTTTGTTTTCTCTCAATTTCACTGCTAATGCGAATGGTACACTACAAGATTTATTATCTATTTCTGATAATTATCTAAATGCAGAAGCATACAACGAAGATGGAAAATATGCAGATGTTCAACTTACATTCAGTAATGAAGGATTCTCAGTTACTGACCAACAGTTTGAATTGTTCCAAAACGTTCCGAACCCATTCAATGCTAAGACAGCGATCGGGTTTAATTTACCAGAGCGTATGGAAGCATCCATCACTGTTTATGATTTGACAGGTAAGGTTGTTTACAATATTACCGACACATACACGAAAGGGTACAACGAAGTAGAATTAGATAGACAGTTTTTCAAGACTGCAGGTACTTTTATATACCAGTTTAATTCTGCCAAGTTTACTGCAGAAAAGAAAATAATAGTTATCGATTAATATTTTTTAGGTAAAAATTATTTAGGCATTGCTTGTTAGTTCAGGCAATGCCTTTTTTTGTGCCATATATATCCACAGAGATATAGGCGTTTTTTTGGATTTAACAGACAACAGTTTTAGCTAGTTTGGGGGCCATCCCGAGGCTCCCACACGGGCCAACGCATCGGGACCCTGTCTGGCTGTTTAGCAACAGCGTAAACAGGCAGGCGCGCTATTCGTCACTCCAATGTTCATTCCGGTCCTGCGCCTGCAGGACACAAGCTATGCTGCAGCTTGGACACTCTCCTTGTCAGTCGAGTTAACTACTATCCCTTGTCCAAAAATCGATATATGTATTACATAGATAATCAGATCAAGTTTGAGAAACATTCAGAATAGGATACAACCTTCATCTAATAGAATTTCAACTTTACTATGTCACTATTGTAGTTTATATTATCTTCGGTGTTTCAAACACACTAAGATGTCATTGAGAATAACCCTAATTGCCCTTTTCACGTTATTACTTTTCAGCACCTTATCTGCCCAGTCTAAGCTGGATAGCTTCATCAATGTAATTAATCAATGGGAGGAGGAAAAGCAAGATTCTAATTTGTACAATACGTATTATGATCTTATCAAAATGACTTACGGCAAGGACATGGATACTTGCCAGCATTTTTTGCACCAGTCTCTAGCTATTGCAAAAAAAATTGAATTCAAACCAGGCTTGCAAAAAAGTTCTTATTTGCTAGCCGTGATTAACAGTAAAAAAGGAGACTACGAAAATTCCTTGGAACTACTCGATATATGTATCCAAGCATATCCTCATTCGTTGAAAAGGCACATGCGTTGTCTCAAGATGAAGGGTGATATTAATCGAAAAAGTGTGAATTATGATGAAGCAAAAAAATATTACGATGAAGCTGAAGAATATGGTGTAAAAGCTAAAGACACTTTATTCTTAGGAACCCTATACAACTCAAGAGCTATCCTATATGAAGACCTTTCGCAATTAGATAAATCTGTTGAGAATTATCTAAAAAGTGCAGAAATAGATAAAGACAGAGGCGATTTAAATGGGTACTTTTTTTCCATTATTAACATAGCTTCTCAGTATGAAGCAAATATTGATTTCGAAAAAGCGGAGTATTACGTAAACAACCTCAAAACAGAATTAGATACACTAACTGATTTACAAAGAGCCTCTATTCTCCAACATGAAGGTGTTTTTTGTCAAGAAAAAGGTGATGATGACCAAGCCATAGTAAAATTCAAAGAATCAATAGATTTAGCGCAGAAAATAAATTTTAAACCGTTAATGGCAATTGGTTATTTAAACGCTGGTCAAATTTTCTTTAAAAAATCACAATTTGAATCTGCTTATAATTATTTTATTTCGGGACTAGATTATGTTCAAGAAGAACAAAGGCTATTTAATTATTATATATGGCTAGCTGATTCAAAGATCATGTTTGGTGATTGCGTGGGAGCTAAGAAGTGGGCAGATAAAGCAGATTCAAAAGTAAGCACTATTCGAAATTATTTGTTTTTGCGAAGATATTATGCAGTTATTAGTAAGTATTACGCTTGCATTGACAAACCAGATTTATCCGCATTAGCCATTCAAAATACTTTGACTTATTCAGATTCATTTTATTTTGAAAGAAGAGAAGTAGAAGCAAATAAAATAGAAGCAACTTTTCAAAACAAGATAAAGACCGATTCGATAAATTTTCTTTCCCTGCAGAACGAAAAACATATTCTAGAAATTTCTCGAAGAAATATTGGACTAGGAACGACCTGTATTATATTATTACTTTTAGGTATGTTGGCAAGGTATTATCTAAAATTGAGTGAAAAGCGGAAAGAACTGAACATGTTCCTAGAGTCGCAGAACGAAAATCTCATCTTCCAAAACAACGAATTGCAAAAATTAAATGGACAGTTAGAGCAAAAAGCGCAGACGCTGGCTAATAAGCCTATCCCAAAAACGGAGGTGAAAGAACTTAGTATACACTCCAATGATAAAACTTTCTTTGTCCCATTTGATAAAATTAAATATGCCCAAGCAGAAGATGATGGGACACGAGTATTTTTTGATGATATCTCTAAGTGGACTAAGTCAAGTCTAAAGAAGTTTGAAAAAGAACTTGAGGACGAGTCTTTTGTCCGTATATCCAGAAGGGTAGTAGTTAATGTAAAACACATCGCATGGATCAATACCAATACCCTTAAAATGAAGGCAGGCGCAGAACTTAAAATCGGTAGAACATATAAAGAACTTATCAAATCGGCTATAGAGAGTTAGGATATTTGTTATCATAATATACCTCTCTCCCTGACTTTTGCTCTTGCTATTTTTACTTTTTCACTAAGCTCGAAACTGATCACATTAACAACAACACCTTCCCCATTACCTTCCTCTCCAACATCTCCTCAAGCGCTTTAGGTGCATCCTCCAGTGGATACGTCCCATGTATATGCGGCTTCAATTTTCCTTCGGCATACCACTGTATAAGTTGCATGCTATTCGCCATATTTTGTTTTGGGAATTGCTGTGCGAAGCTACCCCAGAATACGCCTACAATTTGGCAAGATTTGAGGAGGGGGAGATTGAGGGGGATCTTTGGGATGTCTCCAGCGGCGAAACCAACTACTAGGAATCTTCCATTGTAGGTTATGGCGCGGAGGGCAGGCTCGGAGTAGGAACCGCCTACGGGGTCATAGACTACGTCTGCGCCTTTGCCGTTTGTCAGCTCTTTGATGCGTACTTTCAGCTCTTCGGTGGTATAATTGATTACTTCGTCTGCGCCGTGGGTTTTGCAGAGTGCTAGTTTTTCATCCGTGGATGCAGCAGCGATGACACGGGCACCTATGCATTTAGCGATTTCTACTGCGGCTAATCCGACACCTCCTGAGGCACCAAGTACAACGACCGTTTCGCCCTCTTGGAGATGAGCTCTATCGACTAGTGCATGATAGGAAGTACTATACGCGAGTAGAAAAGAAGCTGCTAATGGGAAGTCCATCATCTGTGGTTTTGGAAAAATGGTTTGTGCGGTGACGTTTACTTTTTCTGCGTAACCACCCGTCATCGTGAAACCAAAAACTTCATCTCCTACTTTTAGATGCTTGACTTCATCGCCCACTGCTGCGATAACGCCCGCGATATCACTACCTGGTGTGAATGGTAGGTCAGGCTTGAATTGATACTTCCCTTTTATGATCAATGTATCTGGAAAGTTGACACTACATGCCTTGATGTCGACCTGTACTTCTTTGGGCCCTGGTGCACTTATTTCGATGTCCTTATGTATTAGAGTAGAAGGTGGTCCGTAAGTTTCGCAAACGATGGCTTTCATGTAAGGAGGTTTTAGCTGTTAGGTATTAGCTGTTAGCTTTAAATAGTGCGTTTTTGGATTACACATCTAACTAAAAGTTTTTCTTGTTAAAGAATGAGTCCACTACGAAAACTCGCAAAACCAAAAATGTTTCTTTTGGCGATATTTTTCATTTTCTCAATTCATTTTATGCAATTCGTCAGTTTTCAGAGTGGACTCAAGAATAATGTCCAATATATTTAAAATTGGTCATGCTAAGAAATAAGGTTTCACAAATCTCTCTTTCCAATAGAGTTAAAAAAGTATTTATATTTAATGGTTAGCCAACAGCCAACAGCCAACAGCTCCTCACAAATATTTTTGGGCAAGGGGTAGTAGCAGGCTACAGCTTTGCTGTAGAGACCAAGCCCCATTTTTTCATGGGGTGAAGGGCCGAGTGAATAACGAGCTGCGGATGGCCCGGTCCCGACTGGGATGGCTTGGAGTGCAGGCATCGGGATGATCCCTCATCATTATCATATACTAACTCTAAATCCTACTAGGTCAAATCAACGAATCAACAAACAGCAGCCCTTCCCAAACGTCAGCTACTTGCCAAAATCGGGATCGCTTGTTCTTTAATTTCTAAATATGGATATTGTGCTACACTTTTAACAAAGACTATTATTGTACAATGCATAAAGAGGATATACTTTTGGATCATCAACTGATGAAGCGGATCAAAGCTGGGGAAAGCCTCGCTTACGATACCTTGTTCAAAAAGTATTATGCTTATTTGTGTATGATCGTATATCGCATGACGCAAGACAAAAATAGGGCAGAAGATGTGGTGCAAGATGTGATGTTAGAATTGTGGAGGAAGCGTGAAAGTATAGAGATCAATAATGCGGTAAAGTCATACCTACATAGATCAGTGCGGAACAAAACGTTGAATCTGATCAGGGATGATAAAATGAAATTTGAGGGGGACGAACAATTGTTAGAAGTTGCTTCCAAAGAATCTTCACCTATACTGATGATGCAGGGGGATGATTTGGCGGAAACGATCAGAAAAACATATGAAAAACTGCCCGAGAAATGCAGAATTGTATTTTCTCTCGTTAAGTATGAAGGCTTATCTTATAAAGAGACCGCGAAACAGCTGGAAATATCAGTAAAAACCGTTGAAAACCAAATATCTAAGGCTTTGAGGATTTTTCGAGAAGCTTTGAAAAAATAATTATAAATAGAATAGGGGTAAAGTTCAAATCCAGTGTCATATTAGTGTATTATAGACAGTAAATGAAGTTAGAAAGTAGAATATTAGAGATTTTGATGAAGGAAGCTTCTTGTGAGCTATCCCAAGAGGAGAATGCGTTTCTGACTGAATTTTCCTCGAAAAGCGCATCAAATAGGTCGTTTTTAGATGAAAACAGAGCTGTTTTAGGCAATCTACCAAGTTATGATGAAGATGCAGCTGCTATGTTTGACGTGGACGATGCCTTATTAAAGGTGAAATCACAAATAAAAGAACCTACGGCTAAGCTTCGTACATTGGCAGCACAGGCCAACAAAATATCCTTCAACTTCCAAAAGTGGGCAGCCGCAGTTCTATTACTTGTTGGCTTAGGGACACTTGCCTATACGTTTCTAGGCTCACCGTCTGCGCCAAATACATATGCTGCAGTTGATAGTATAGAAAATATAAAGCTCTCAGATGGTTCCGAGGTTGTGTTGAATAAGAATTCAACGCTGAGACTTCTTGGCGATTATGGTACCAAGCTTAGGGGCATGGAACTCAAAGGAGAGGCATATTTTAAAGTAAAATCTAATGCAGATCAACCTTTCATCGTGAAAGTTGGAGATCTTGAGGTAGAGGTGCTAGGGACGCAATTTAACGTTGACGGACGAAATGCTAATACTACTGTCTATGTAGATGAGGGAAAAGTGAAGGTTACATCAGTGAAGTCCAGAACAAAGTTGCTACTTACTGCAGGAGAATCATCCACTTATGATAATTCAACCCGTGTTTTATTGAAAGATGAGTCAAAGAGGCATAATGCTATGTCTTGGGTAGATGATAAGCTCCGTTTTGAAAATGCTCCACTTTCTCAAGTGATCATGGAGATAGAAGATCACTTTAATATTAATGTAGAGTTAAAAAACAATGCTCTTTCTGGATGTAAGTATACTTCTATATTCAATGGCGCCGAAGCCGATGAGGTTTTAGAAACGCTCTCAGCTGTTTTCAATTTACAGCTTATGAAGGAAGGAGATAAAAACTTCGAACTAACGGGTGGCAATTGTAACTAATCAGGTGTTTTACGGCTATTTAGACTACATTTCCACTTTTTATCCTTAAAATTCTAAGTGTGCCTATCATTTAAGGTCGATTCTGCGTTTCTTTAAAGGACGAAGGATAATTCAAGACCTTTTATTTATGCGGCATTTTACCCTTACTTTTTCTTTGATATTCTTTGTTACACTGGCTTTTAGTCAGCGTTCTATCAATGATAGGGTATCTTTTGCTGCTGATGGTTTGAGTCTTCCTGAAGCCTTGATTTCGCTTAGTGTAGAAAGTGAAATTAACATAGCATTTAGTAACTCCATCCTTCCTTCTAATTTCCAAATAAGTATTACCGCCAAAGAAGAGCCATTCAAGACAGTTCTGAAAGAAATACTCCTTGGTACTAACTTATCATTTAAGATGGTAGCTAATCAAGTTATACTGTTCCGAGATAATACCCAAAAGGTACAATCCATCAGCATCAATGGATATATCGAAGATGCTGATACAGGTGAAAAACTAGTAGGAGCCAACATCTACAATCCTAACAATGCCTATGGTACTGACAGTAATGAATATGGCTATTTCAATTTTTATGGGGTGCCCAATATGGACAGTATATTCATCTCGTATCTAGGCTACGAAACCCAGAAATTTCTTGCGACAAAAGACTACAGTCAAAATCTAGTTATTCGTTTGCAGCCTTCCTTTTTCGAGACTGTCGTGGTAACAGCCAATGATCAAACAGAAGATTTTTTGAAGAGGCCAAAGTCAGGAGTGGATCGACTTGACTTGAGCAGACTACAAAATGTAATTAGCATAGGGGGAGAGCCTGATATTTTTCAGGCAGCATATCAATTGGGGGGTATTAATACGGGTGCCGATGGAGTTGGGGGTTTGCATGTTAGAGGAGGCAACCTTGACCAAAATCTTATATTACTGGATGGTGCTCCAATTTATCGACCAGAGCATGCCATAGGTATCTTATCTGTATTCAATTCTGATGCTTTGAGAAGCGCTAAGATCTATAAAGGAAATTTTCCTTCCAAATTTGGAGGGCGTCTTTCTTCAGTGCTCGATATCCAAACCAAGGAAGGTAATAATCAAGAATATTCTGGAAAAGTGAGAGTAGGTTTACTCACTGCAAAAGCTAGTTTAGAAGGGCCGATTATTAAGGATAAGGCTTCCTTTTTTGTGTCTTATCGTAGATCGCTTACCGATCTATATATCCCACAAATCACGGAAATAATAGCTGCTCGCGATAGTGTCACTGGATCCTCAAATTATCTTTTTTATGATCTCAATGCTAAGGCAAATATACAGCTTACCAAGAGCGATCGTATTTATTTTAGCTACTACGAAGGAAGGGATGACTTCATTAATTCAAATATCCAACCCACCTTTAGAGATTCTTTTTCAATCATCGATGGCAATACATTAACGGGCACATTTCGGGAGAGTAATCAAGAAGAATTGAGTTGGGGAAATCGCATGGCTTCTATTCGTTGGAACCATATTTTTGGTGACCGTATTTTTGCAAATACTACAGCCTACTATACCAATTATGATTTTTTTTCAAGTGAGGAATTTAGATCAGAAGGTGTCTATGATGATATAGAGAGAAATGATTTAATTTTTATCGAAGGACAATTTACTTCTAGGGTTAACGATCAAGCAATCCGAACCGATATTGAATTTTTACAGTCGGATAGATTGAATTTTAAATTTGGAGGAGGTTTGATTAGGCATCAATTAAGTCCAGGTTCGTCGCAGTCTGTGGCAAATTTGGTCGATATACCCACCTTTGATCTCGACTCATTAGATGCATCTCTAAGAGATTCCTTAGAGCTATTTGAAATTGAAACAACTGAGTCTTTTGCGTATTATGAAACTGGAATTTCTTTAAATCGACAATTGTATCTTACACTTGGTTTGCATGCTAGGCATTGGAGGGTAAAAGAGAATGCAGGGGAGAATATAGACGATTACCAGCATACATCTATCTTGCCAAGAATAAGTTTAGACTTTCAACTGAATGATGTCATTTCTTTTTCAGCGTCTTATTTAGAAATGGTGCAGCACATGCATCTTCTTACAAAAGCCGATATTGGTTTGCCTGGTGACATTTGGGTTCCTGCTACTGAAAATGTAGCACCAGAAAGCGCAATTCATGCTCAGTTCGGAACTCAGATTGATCTTAAAAAAGGATGGAGTTTTAGTGCCACCGTTTATTATAAAGAGTTTAATAACCTAGTTGAATTTTTAGGTGGAGATTCTACATTAGTGATCAATGCATTAAATTATGAATCGAACGTAACCCAAGGTACTGGTGTGAGTAAAGGTTTAGAATTGTCAGCCAGCAAATCTAGTGATAAGTTTAATGCGAGTATGAATTATACATTATCGAAAACCGAGAGGCAATTTGATGCATTGAATGAAGGAAGGGTTTATCCTTATAGATTTGATTTGCGGCATATGCTTAATATTGGTGGTGTCTACCATTTCAATAAAAAGTGGAGTGCAAACATTAACTGGATTTATAATTCTGGTATAAATCTGACTATTCCTATTGCTCGATATGGTGTGCCAAGCCCATTTCCTATTCCTCCGGTCCAAACTATCATCTTCTCTGACAGGAATGCGCAGAGACTCAGTTCAAATCAGAGACTAGATATTGGGGTGAATTATAAACATGAGGGAGAACGATTTAAACACAAATTAACAATGGGAATCTATAACGCTTATAACCATACAAACCCTATCTATTATAAAATCAGGAGAAATCCTCAAGATAGATCTGAGTTTCAATTTGTATCTGTAAGCTTGCTACCTATTACGCCTTCTTTGAGCTATTCAGTCTCTTTTTGAACAAAATCGGGTTATTTCGGTATATAATGTGAGGTGATAATCGAGTGTACTTTAATAGACTTTCATCTGATTTATTGTTATATTTGCTTAACGGCGACATAAGTTCACAATTCATAGAATGTTTAGACTCAGGTTTCATTTCCTAGTTATTCTCTGCTTAGCCCTATTTTCAGGGTGTGAGAAGGAAATTGAATTGGACTTTGAGGAATATGAACAAAGTTTAGCTATATTTAGTCTTTTCACGCCAAACAGCATAATTGCGAATAATAGTTCATTTATAGTGGAGGTCACTTCTACACAATCTATTCTAAACAACTCTGAAGCTGAGTTTATTAACGATGCTGAAGTTACCATTACAGCGACCTCAAAAGATAGCCCTATAGACCCAATCTCTGAACGTCTCACTTCTTCTACACTTGATGATAGACCAGTATACAGAACGGATCAAACCTTGCCTCAAAATGGATTTGAGTACGAACTCAAAATAGATCATCCTGACTTTCCTCAAGTCACTGCTAGAAGTTTTATTCCACCTATTACAGATATCTCGAATATAGAATTTGCTACTTTCAAAAACTCAAAGGAAAACGAGTTACCTGGTCTGACAAGATACTTTACGAATGTAGACATGGAGATACCTAATAATACTGAACAGAATGATTTTTACCATCTGCTAGTCTGGTTATTGGAAGATGGTAGTTTGCGACCTGTAAATATCGGCCGTGAGGATTTGCAAGAGCAGTTTGGTACAGATGCCATCGTTGTGAATGTTGATAATAGTCCAGTTTTCTTTGGAGCACATTTTGGAGATGAAAGATTCGTTGGTTCTAGTCAGGAATTCAATTTTGATATATCCTTTACGCTAGAAGAGTTTGATAATCCTACCGATATTATAGTGGAACTGCGTTCAGTCTCTAGAGACTATCATAGGTACTTTGTTGATGGTTACAGACTTTCTCAAGGTGGAGACAACTCTTTTTTTGTTAATTCAGATAATATTACTAACAATATCGATGGTGGCTTTGGTATTTTTGCTGGCTACACAGCTTTTGATGTTGCTACATCTTTCAGAAGATAGTCTCTTCAAAACTTTTATATTTACATAATTTCTTTTAAGGTTTTATACAGCTCGATTTCAACATCGCTAAAGTCTTGGTCTGCAAAAAATTCTAGTTTTACCATATGCAGTAATTCCTTTTTACGTTCAAGGGTAGGAAAATAAAGTCCCTTATAAACCAAGAGAATTTCTCTTATTTCTTCATGCGATAAAGACTCTAACTCCTTTAGTATTTTTTCATACATATTTTGGTCTACATTTTTTAAGACCATGGCTCTTTCTGCTTCCGTGATGACTTCGTCTGCCATGGCAGAGTATAATAACAAGAAAGCACAGAACTCTTTGTTGTTCCATTTAGGGTGTGTAGAAATGATATTGACTTTATCCATAATACAAGAAAATTTACTAAATCTGTAGTGTAGTATTAAAGGTACAAAAAATGATAATTGCAGCGAAAATATTTGTTAGGCTTCTCAAGAAATATAGTCGAGTGGATCAAAATACTGGGACAAGTCTGACTCTAATGTCGTTCAACGCGGAGACCGTTAGCTTTCCAATAGCTGGATTACATGGATAGCCAGAATTGTTGTCAAAAATACTATCTATCCAATAGTGAGTCCACTTTGAATACTGACGAAATGAAAAATATCGCCAAATGAAACATTTTTGGTTTTGTGAGTTTTCGGAGTGGACTCAATAGTTATTAATTTAGATATTAGGGCACCTCTATCAACCCCGTTCATTGGATAAAAGCAAAATTCTTATAGAATTTCTCCAAATCTAATATTGACATACTTCGTTATCCCTCAGTCATTTAGCAAAGGCTAAATTCCCTCAGTCTAGCCTTCCCGTGGATAACGGGACAGGCTGTCTATCAATATTAAATTTTACCTCAATTCAGAGGTTAATAGAGGTACCCATTACTCTAAACGTAAGCTTCTCCTTTCTTTTCCTTGATTAGACTCGTGATCTTTTTGATCTCCTGTTCTTGAGACTTTGGAAAGATAAGTAGTACATCCTCTTCGTCCACAATGATGTAATCCTCCATTCCACTTACAACTGCAAGTTTATTTTTACCCATACGAACCATGCTATTGCTACAGTCAAAGAACATCACATTATCCGAATTGGTGCTGTTGCCTTCTTTATCTTTGTGAGACTCGGCATGAAGGGATGCCCAAGTACCTAAATCTGACCAGCCAAATTCTGAGGGAATAGTAAATACATTACTCGCTTTTTCCATGATAGCATAATCGATAGAAATGCTCGGTGTGGTAGGGTAGGCCTTATCGATAAAGGCTTGCTCCTGATCCGTATTGTAGTGCGCATTGCCAGCAGATAGAATTTCTATGATCTCTGGGGCGTTTTGCTCAAAGGCACTGATTAAACTCTTGACTCGCCAAACAAAGATGCCCGCATTCCAGAGATAACTTCCCGAGGTAACGAATGACTTTGCTGTTTCAAAATCAGGCTTCTCTGTAAAGCGCTCCACCTTGTGAATGCCATCTATATTGACAGATTGATATTTGATGTAGCCATACCCTGTATCTGGACGTGTCGGCGAGATACCCAAAGTCAAAAGCGCATCATGTTTCGCCGTATATGCTAGGCCTTGCTTGAGCGTGTTGATAAAAGCTTCCTCTTTTAAAATAATGTGATCAGAGGGAGCAACTACTAAATTAGCATCTGGATTGAGTGAGGCCAACTTGAGAGCCGTATAGGCCACACATGGTGCTGTATTATTTCTAGAAGGCTCACAGAGAATCTGGTTATCTGTGATGTAAGGCAAATGCTTTTTTACTAGATCTTTGTATATACCATTAGTCACAATAAAGATATTCTCCTTGGGGCAGAGATTGAGAAAGCGATCACAAGTCTGCTGGATCAATGACTTACCTGTGCCCATAATGTCCAAAAACTGTTTTGGCCTATTCACTCTGCTGGCAGGCCAAAACCTGCTTCCAATTCCCCCGGCCATAATAGCCACATAGTTATTTTTGTTCATTTCTTTCTATTTATCAGCTAGTTATAATCTACGCGATTTTCACCCATCTGTTATGAAAATCTAGCCCGAATTTAAGATGATTTGGATAATTATTCGAATGTATGGTGATTTGATTATGAAGGCCATACACAAAGTAAGTCTACTAAATAAGATAATTTTCCACAGAAGGTACAAATTGGATGCAACCCTTTTATTCATGCTTTGTATTTAGGTTGTTGATCAGTTACATTTACAAACCACAATCTATACAATATGAAAATTTTAAATTATACTTTAGCTGTATTGAGTTGCTTTTTAGTTTTTAACGTGCTACAAGCACAAGAAGTATTATTAAAGAAAAAACAATCCATTTCTGGCTTCCTTAGTATCGAATCTATGGTATCAAATTATGATAATAGGATAGTTTATAGTCAGGGTGCAAATGTTGCTGTCTTATTTAACCAACGTTTCTATGTCGGAGGGTATTCAGAAGCAATGTTAGCAAGTAGAAGAGGCGGACTTATTCAAAATATAGACTGTTTTGAACCTGATTATGGATCAGCTGGATTGATGTTTGGGAGCATCATTAAACCAGAAAAACTAATTCACACAGACCTTCGATTGAAGTTGGGTGTAGGAGCATATCGCATTGGAGAAGATGATGCACCAGTCATAATAGGAGGTGATTACGAAAGTGATTACGAACCGCTTTTCGTTGCACAACCAAGTGCGGGAATCGAGATTAACATTAGTAAGTTTTTCAAAATTAATACGCACGTTGGGTATAGGTACGTAGGGTATACCAATAGTCTAGTTTCAGGATCCAGCGACTTAGATGATCTAAGTGGTTTGACAGGGCAGATAGGCCTGGTTTTCGGCTGGTTTGGGCAAAAAAAGACTAAGCAAAGGGAAATTGATGAAAAACAGATCAATCTCTAGTGCTATATTATCCAAACTACTAGTGCTATGAAACGGCTTAAATTGCAGCAAGAGTAAATAAAAAGGTGAAAAACAGTTTTAATACAGATATACATCGAGAGCTTATTGAACAATGTAAGCAAGGGAAAAGTATGTCTCAATATAAACTGTACAATAGATATGCTGACGCTATGTATAATGTCAGTTTTAATATGCTAAACAATCAACATGATGCTGAGGATGCTCTGCAAATTAGCTTTGCATCTGCTTTCAATCATTTAGAACGTTTTGATTACAGCAGCACCTTTGGTGCATGGTTAAAGAGGATAGTGATTAACAATAGTATCAATATTCTAAAAAAGAATAATATTAATGGAGAAATAGAGATAGTGGAAAAAGAAGTTGACGATGAAGTCAATGAACCTAAGTATCCTTACAGTATAGAGCAGGTAAAGACGAAGATAGCTGCTTTACCGGATGGATATAGAATAGTGCTTACCCTCTATCTGATTGAAGGCTACGACCACATAGAAATTGCTAAAATACTAAATGTTTCTTCTTCTACTTCGAAGTCACAGTACAGTAGAGCGAAGAAGAAATTAAAAGAATTATTAATAACATCATAATGGATCCTTTAGAACAATTCATACGAGATAATAAAGAGCAACTCCAGCATCGAGCAAAGGATAGGGACGCGCTATGGGACAAGATCAATCAAGATATTGAACCTCAAAAAACTCCAGTAGTCCGTAATCTAAATTGGCAAAGATGGGCGGCTGCAGCAAGTATTGTTTTAGCTATTGGTGTAGGATTGTTATGGATGCAGAATAATAATAGTAGCAGCGTAAATCACCTAGCTATCCAAAGGTCGATAGAGATAATGGAAATAGAATCCCACTATCAAAAGCTGATCAATGCACGGGTCTCACAAGTGAAGAATTCATCTAGTTTGACAGATCTGCAAAAGAAGGAAATCATAAAGTACTTAGATAAACTAGAAAAAGAATCCAGTGACTTGGAAAAAGAATTGGAGGTGAACATCAACAATGTCCAAATCATCCAAGCGATTATCAATAATTATAGAGCCAGGCTTGATGTGATGGAAAAATTACTGGATAACTCTACAAATAATAAGAATAAAAGACATGAAAGAAATATTAGCATATAGTCTATTGGCCGTGGCGAGTTTTGTTTTTGCCACGGATACCTTAGCACAATACGATCAGGTAGAGCATGAGTACCTCTCCTTTGCAGCCGATCAGCGTACGAAATTAATGCTGAGCAACAAGTATGGAAATATTGATTGCGAAACGTGGGATAAGGACAGTATTGGAATTCAAGTGACCATCAGTGCTAGTAGTAAGAAAAGAGAATCGGTAAAGCGTATTATGAATTCTGTGGAAATCGAAAGAGTCAAATTTGGAAATTCCATAGAGATTGAATCTAATTTTATTGATAATGCCAGCCTTATCAAGAGTTATTTAGGAAAGCTGGATCCTTTTAACTCTAATGAGCTAGCTATCGATTATGTAGTATCATTTCCTGATGGTATTGACATGGAGCTCATAAATCAATTTGGAAATATCTCTATTGAGCAAAGTAAGAGTGATATCGATGTCGACCTAGAATATGGAGACTTGAGGTTAGAGAGCATGACTGGTGATCTTACACTAAAATTGAAGTCTGGAAGATTGTCTGGGCGAAAACTTATGCGTGCAGAGTTTGACGCTAGAAATTATGATGTCAGATTGAAGTATATTGAATATGCTATTATTGAAGCAAGTCATTGTGATATAAAAGTTGATAAGATAGATTTTGCTAGGATCGATTTATTGGGCGGAGAGTTAGATTTGGACGAGGTCAATACATTGAGTGGTTTTGCAACTGCCAATGCAGATATTAATATCGAATTACTAAATAAGGACCTAGAGTTGGAAGTAAAGAATAGTGCCGTTATGATCGAGCAATTTGATGAAGAGGTAAGTAAAGTTATCATCAATGAAGTCTCATCTACGATCGATTTAAATATTTCTAATATCTCATTTTCCTTAGAAGCAGAAGTAGAAGAATCTCAGTTTAGCGTTCCCAAAACTATCTCCAATATCGACAAGGTAGTGCATGACGAGCGCAAGCAATCGAGATTCATTAGCTTTAGCCATGGAGATAATAATGTCGACATATGTTTATTTAAACTTACAGGTCTAAGAGGTAGTATCTTTTTGATAGAAGACTAGTCGAAATTAAAAATCGATCAAGTGAATATCAAAAATTAAGACTGAATTGCCAGGTATGGAGCCCCTACCAAACTCCCCATATCCCAGATGGCTAGGTACTAATAGTTTTCCTTTACCACCTTTTGAAAATAGAGGGATTCCTTCTTCCCATCCTTGGATTACACTTGTCAGTCTAAACTCTATTGGATCAGCGTCATATGATGAATCGAATACATCCCCATTGGTAAAGTACCCTTCATAATCTACAGTTACAATATCTGTTACCTCAGGAAATTCGCCATTTCCTTCCTCTTCAATGATATAGAAAAGATCACTATCGGTCCGCTGAGCGGTTAGGTTATTATCATCCAAGTATTCTTCTATCTCTTTGATATTATCCTTTAATATTTGTTGTCCTTTATCACAAGAAAACAAACTTAAAAAGAGGCACACTATAGTAATTGGAATTAGCTTATTCATATTCGCAGTTTATGCGAAGATAACTATGCTATATTACTTATACTAGACTGGAAAGGGATTTACTCGATATTTAACTCAAAAGAGTATTCTATTAGCTGTTTCTCAGCTTCATAGAGGTTCTTGAGGATACCATTTAGCTTGTGACGGGTGTTATACAGGTTGACCATGGCTTCTTTGTCGTCAGACTTACAGATTAGCAAAAACTCATAGTGCTTCTCTAGATGCCTAGTGACGGATGTCATGTTTTCCAGCGTTGATATGAGTTCTTTTTCAGTCATTTTATATATGTATGATTGTCTATTGCTATATATGGCAATTCCGTGCCAAAGAATGATAATCATCACTTATTACTCTTTAAATACTTATTAATCATGGTTTAAAATTTGACACACGTTACGCTTATCTTGACACTACAAATGCAAGTAGCAAAGGATCAACTACTTTAATAGAATTTGGATATATCTTAGATTTAAATTTTTCTTTTTAAATTTATCCAATATGTGTGGTCGTGGTTCTCTTACTATCAATGAAAAACAACTGGAACTCAAGTTCGGAAAGGACTTTTATTCCGAAGATCTAGAGCGATACAACCCATTACCAAATTACAATGTAGCCCCTTCTCATCATCTGCCTGTGATCAAGGCAGCATCGGATCACTTTGATTACATGCGTTGGGGTTTGATACCATTTTGGGCCAAGGATATGAAGATTGGCTACAAGATGATCAATGCTCGCAAAGAAACTGTCCTCGAAAAGAATGCTTACAAGAAGGCTGCAGTTGCACAACGCTGTGTGGTTCCCTTTGATGGATTTTATGAATGGAAGAAGAATACAGATGGTACCAAAACTCCATATCGTATCGGCCTACCCAATTTCGAAATTTTTCTCATCGCTGGACTTTGGGAGAAATGGAATTCTCCAGACGGCGAACAAATATTGAGCTTCACCTTGATCACCCAAAAGCCGACAGATAAACTCTCTCATATCCATGACCGTATGCCAGCTCTGATCATACCAGGGGAGGAGCACACATGGTTAGACCTCAGCCTAGCACCCCAAGATGCACTCGACAGCATACGCCCTTTGGAAGGCGATGAAATTACCTACCACGAGGTCAGTTCCAAAGTCGGTAATGTCAGAAACAACTCATCAGAATTAATTCAAGAAGTGTAAACCCACAAAAAAAGGCATACCCACCAAAAGTGAATATGCCTTTTTACTCTTTCAATTATAAGGGTACCTCTAATAACCTCTGAATTGAGATAAAATCAAATTTAATATTGATAGACAGCCTGTCCCGTTAACCACGGGAAGGCTAGACTGAGGGAATTTAGCCTTTGCTAAATGACCGAGGGATAACGAAGTATATCAGTATTAGATTTGAAGAAATTCTGTAAGAATTTTGCTCTTATCCAATAAACGGGGTTGATAGAGGTGCCCATAAAACTTACCAGATAATGACTCTATCCTCTGGAGCCTTATACATAGGATCACCAGGCTTGATATCAAAAGTTTTATAAAACGCCTCAATATTTACAAGTGGACCAGTGGCTCTGTATACACCAGGAGCATGAGGATCAGTTTTGATTCTATTTTTCATCGCCTCATCACGCATCTTAGTTCTCCAGATGGATGCCCAGTTGATGAAGAAACGTTCATCTTGAGTAAGGCCATCTATTTTAGGCATCGTACCTTCTCGAGCATTACGTATTTGCAGTGCATCATAAGCTGAATTCACACCACCCAAGTCACCAATGTTTTCACCCAGTGTAAACTTACCATTCACAAAAACACCAGGCAGAGGTTCATAGGCATTGTATTGTTCTATAAGTTTGTTTCCTCTAGATTCGAATGCAGCAAGATCTTCATCTGTCCACCAATTATTTAGGTTTCCTTCAGCATCATATTTTGCACCTTGATCATCAAAGCCATGAGAAAATTCGTGCCCGATGACACCTCCGATTCCACCGTAGTTACTAGCAGGATCAGCCTTAAAATCAAAGAAGGGAGCCTGTAATATAGCAGCTGGGAATACGATCTCATTGTAAGGTGGATTGTAGTATGCATTCACAGTTTGTGGGGACATGAACCACTCATCCTTATCTACTGGCTTACCTATTTTTGCCTTATTTCTATCGAATCTCCACTTACGAGCGTTCAGCAAGTTGCCGTAGTAAGATCCGCCATTGTCATATGTCTCTACTTTCAAGGCGCCGTAATCTTTCCACGTATCTGGGTATCCGATTTTCACTCTAAAGCTATTCAACTTTTCTATTGCTTTTGCTTTAGTCTCATCTGACATCCATGGTAAAGAATTGATACGACCTCTATACGCCGTTCTTAAATCTTCAACCATTTGAACCGCGATAGCCTTCGCCTCAGGCGGAAAGTATTCTTTCACGTATAGTTTACCTAGGGCCTCACCTAGGACACCGCTCGTCGTTCTCAGTACTCTTTCATTCAATGGTTTCTGTTCCTCTTGGCCTCGTAGTTGACGACCATAAAAATCAAAATTGACATCATTAGCTTCTTCATTCATAGATCCAGCTGCATCATTTAGGATGACCCACCTAAGGTATTCTTTGAGTGTTCCTAGGCTTTCCGTTTCAAATATATTGCTGACTTCTGTGATATATTTAGGTTGGGATACGATCACCTGTTCGACATCAGTAGCTCCTAATTCTGTGAAGTACCTCATCCAATTTATATTTGGAGCTATTTTATCGAGTTCTGCTAAAGTCATTGGATTATACCTATTGAGCGGATTTCTAAGCTCCTCCTTTGGCAGCATAGCCGTAGACATTCTTGTCTCCAATGTCAAGATTCGCTTGGCCTGTGTTGTAGCGAGGTCTTCAGATAGACCTAGCATGCCTAGCATCTTTGACGTGAAGGCCACGTACTGATCTCTTTTCTTTTGGGAGTCTTCATCTTCATTGAGGTAGTACTCTCTATCTGGCAGACCCAATGTACCGCCACCTAGATACAGTGCATTCATATTACTATTCTTTGGATCAGAGGATACATACAATCCAAAAAAGCCACCAAAATATGGCTCGTGTTCAATGATAAAATCAAGTAGCTGATCCGTATTTCTGATGGCCTTGATTTTGTTTAGGTATGGTTGGATCACGTCAGTAGCCTGCATGTTTCGCTTTTCCATATTCATTGCGGTATTGAAGAAGCTGACCACTTTCCCTTCATCGCTATTAGCGTCTATATTCTCCATCATGAGCGCTTTGTCGACAAGGGCCAATACCATTTTATTGTTGTTATCCCCAAGCTCGCTAAAGCCACCCCAGCGAGATTCATCCGCAGGTATTTCAGTTTTTGCCATCCATCCACCGTTGGCGTATTGATAAAAATCATCTTTCGGACTTACCGTACGGTCCATATTGGCTAGATCTATTCCAGGTTTTATTTTTGTCATTCCTGATACGTCATCCATTTCCGATTTTACTTCATCCTTATTGGTCATCACATCTGGTGTACTGACCACAGGCGCACTTATTTTAGGTGTACAACCAGCGATGGCAACAACCAAGGCTCCGAAGATTAATTTTTTGATCATATTTCAATTTTAGTATTTAGATTCGTTTTCCAAAGAATTCACAAAAATACAAGAATACTATCATTTTTAAGCCCATTATTCTACCAAAGCCTCATAACCATCTATAATTGTGCAATTTATTCAACAAAATATCTTTTGATTATAGCAATAGTAGCCTGATATTGGGCCATCCCGACTCCAACCGGATACCGGAAAATCGGTGTCCTGTTGGAGCGGGCACGTGTTATCCGCTATATCCATACCGATAAAAATCGGAATGGATGCCGCTTCTACCACTTGTCTCTACGCACTCTGTTTGTCGAGCTTGGTCACCTACGGTGAGTCGCGATCTTAGAGATAGAACAGTCTGCTATGAATGAAATAATATGTAATAGACAAGATGATTTCTTTTTTTAAGTTTTTATCATGCAATTTCAACTATAGACAAAATCCTTTAAGTGTATTTAGGCATATTCAGAAGTAAGAGGTTATAACCACAGAGTGGTGACATGATTGTAGCCGTGGGTGGCAACCCACGGTTATTAGTATAACCACGATCCAATTTGGCGTGATTTTTCTTAGAAAATCATGACAAATTGCTTATAAGAATCACCCCGATTTTAAAACCAAATCTTTAAAAACGTTGCAAAGCAAATAGACAAAATTGAGTTATACGATTAAAATTCAGTGAGTTACTTTTCATATAGAAACCCCTATTTAAACAAGGGGCGTTGAGCTGTTGTAAGTACAGAAAAATCAACTGGTTTAATTCTAAGGTATTTTAATAAAAGCCTACACTAATTCCACCGTAGTATGTGATAAACTATTAAATGAGAAATGGGCTCACTATTGCTAGTGAACCCCTTATTAAGTATTGGTAGTATACTTTAAAAATCTATCTATCTTATATTCTTTATTATTTTATAATCCTGGACAATATACATCTTGGATCTTTCTGCTATGCTTGTTCAAGTCCAGAATATGGATTACAGACAATTCAAATCCACCAGCTCCTCTACTGGCTCTCTTCCAAGTAGAAATATTAAAATCATAAGACACAGCAAAGTATGTTTTATTTACATCTGCTCTTAGTGAAACCACTGCAGCATCTGATCCTCTGATATCACTTTCTAGATACCCTCTCAACCATGCTCCTACATACATTGAAATTGGATTTGGTCCAGAAGCTTTATTAGCATATTTCAAATAACCTCCGATCAGTATTTCTTGATGTGGCCCCTGATCTGTAAAGATGGCACTTGGTAGTAGATTAAAATTTCTTGCTATCTTAAAATTACCACCAGCATTAAATATTATTTTGCTATATAAATTATATGCATCGAAATCTGTATCTATTACACCTTCCTGTGCAAGGCCTTTACTAAAAGTGACATCAGGTTGATTGAAATGCGATAATGAACCACCTACATAAAAGGATCTATTCTTATCAAAATTGTGTACCCAAGCTAGCCCTATAGAGTAAGTAAAGTATTTAGATTTATTCGAAATACCCAAAGCGATTAGAGGCTCCTCTTCAAAGCCTATCATCTTAGAAACATCAAATCGAGTAGAGACATGATTTATTTCTGCTCCTAAAGAAATCACATTTCTATCCCTGTAGTCTAGTGATCTCAGTACAGATAAAGCTAGGCCTGCTTTGACAGTAGTAAAGTCTAAATCACCTGCTTGATCTGCAAGCAAATTGATCCCCATACCGACTATATTACCTTTGTTTCCGTAGACCTTCATATCAGCTGAAGCGGCAGCAGTTTTATAACCATTAGTAACGGTATTCCATTGACTTTTAGAATTGACGATTACCCTGCCCATTCCATTATTGATCATCCCAGTCATAGCTGGATTTAGAAATGTCGGTGAAGCGTGTATATGCGAAAGATGCACATCTTGACTAAATGTGTTGAAGCTCAATAAGATCCCCAAGAAAAGAAAAACAATTCTCATTGCGTGTTTTTTTTACAAATTCTCAATCCGGGGGGATAGTGTTTAGCCTATGAAATAGACATATTTTCTCTTATAGTAAATAGCGAAATTTTTAGAGAGTTCTGCTATCGAACAGTATCACATAAATATGTATACTTCTAAAAAAAATCAATTGAGGGGAAGTGGGGAGTTGTACTGTGGGGAGCTGTGATTATAGCTAAGTACAGTATTCAAAATGCAAACACCGTGCTAGAACTTTATTTTCTAGGATTTAATCTTATTTATGCTCTAAATCATATTAAACAATATACTTACAAGTCAGTAAATATGCTAGTTTCAAGAGCTCTTTTATTTCAAAATTTATTTTCATAAAATTTGAAAAATCTCGCAAGCGGAGCGCGCAGGGGCTAAGGATAGGAGTGGTATATCCTCGCGCGTTGGCTGTGTAGACGTTGCAATGCCACGACTGTGCTGCGCGCAGCCAAGGATGTAGGAACGGATAGCCTGACCACTTATGGATAACGTCGATAGACTTAGACATAAGTGGGAGCCTCCAAATATTTTAATTCTATAAACAGCATGATGCTCGTATGATCTCTATTCGCTATCTAATAGGCGAAGGAGACCAGACCAGAGCTTATAAAAGTGTTATTACTTTTTTACATGCTAAAATTAATCGACCAATTTATTTTATTATTGTTATGTTACCTGTCTTGAGAAACTGATTTTCATCCAAACAGAATACTTCTAAGTAGTATACATACACACCTGGATTCAATTCTTGTCCTCTAAATGTACCATCCCAGAAATCGTAATTCGCATTATCTGTTTCAAAGACAAGCTCACCCCATCTGTTGTAGATGCGAAGGATACCAAGCTCCTTGATATTATTGTATCTGATCTCAAACTTATCATTGGCACCATCATTATTAGGTGTGATAAAGTTAGGAACTTCGATCTCTCCTTCGGTACAACGATCTTGTGCTACCAAATCTATCGATGCTACTGCATCGCAGCCTGCTATAGTTGTAGCTGTTACGTAATAACGGGATAGTTCTTCAGTCACCAACACTTCCAGTGAATAGCAATTTGTACAAAGTACGTCGCCCGCTTCATTCGTCCAGACTAGGGTAGAAGTGAAGTCATTTACATCAGCCGTCAATACTACTGTCTGACCGATCACTGAATTCACCACCAATTCGGTTGTGATCACAGGCAATGGATTTACAGTTACAGTGACTTCATATTCTTCTATCTCTCCTAGACAAGTCTCAGCGAAGGCAGTATAAGTCGTAGTCACATCTGGCGTCGCTATTGGATTAGGACAGTCGCTACAAGTCAATCCTTCACTTGGTGACCAAGTTACGAAGCTAGCTCCAATGACTTCAAGCATAACTGGATCTCCTTGACATACTGTAGTATCAGCAGATACAAATGTAACTACATCCTCTAGGAATAGCTCGGTGATAATAGTACTATCACATCCATTGATTGTATTGTATTCGCTCGTATAAACACCAGCTTCTAAGTAGTAGACGCCTTCTATCAGTGCACTATCTCCTTCACAAATCGTGATGGTATTTGTGAACTCATAGTTTGGTACTATACTCACATTGTGGTATACTAGGCTATCACAATCTGTATTAACACTATTTAATGTCTCCAAGATCCAACCTGCTTGTGAATAAGGCAATCCTTCAATAAAGACTGTGTCTCCTTCACACAAAGTTACATTTACTGTATCTCTCAGGATCTCTATTGTCTCTACGGTAAGGATCTCTACACTATCACATCCATTAGCAGCTGCAAGTAAGAATGTGTAGTCACCGGGATTCGTAATCGTAAAGTCATTGTATTCCATGCTGCTTCCTTGACACATCGTCAAGCTAGTGTATGATGTATCTGTAGCGAGAACTATTAAGTTTAAGGTAGAGATACTATCACATCCACCGATAGTTGCAAAGTTATCAGTGTAGCTACCGGACATATTATACTCTTCGCCACCGAATACAACCATATCTCCCTGACAGATAGTATCTGTAAAGATAGTCTCTGCATCGGATAGATTATCAATTTCAATAACTAGTAGACTATCACATCCATTTGTGGCATACAAGGTATCCGTGTATATACCGAAACTTGAGTACACCTCACCATTTACTGTGATAGAATCTCCAAAGCATACATCAAATTCTAGATTAGTGATGATCTCATCTCTAATAAATAGGTCAGTAGTGATAATACTATCACAACCATTTTGCGCTACTAAGGTGTCTATATAATAACCAGTAGTAGTGTATACATTATTTGCTACGCTCAATGAATCACCATAGCAAAGAGTAAAGCTCTGATCCGTAGTATTTGGTGCTAAGATGTCGAGTACTGTAAATACGATACTATCACATCCTCCGTTCGCTACTAGAGAATCTATATATATATTAGACATTGTCTGGAATGCGCCTCCAATGAAAATGCTATCACCAAAGCAGATGGATTCGTTGACTACCTGTACCAGTTTGTCTTCCATCTCCAACTGTGTCAAGACGATACTATCACAACCAGAAGAGGTAGCTAAAGTATCGTAGTAGATACCTGGCTCAAATTGATCCGCTCCACCTACGAAGTAAGAAGAACCTTCACAGACGATCACCTCTCTTTCGCTAAAGAAGTATTCTACGATAGCAACATTGTAGTATAAGATGCTATCACATCCAAATGATGTAGCTAATGTATCAGTATATATTCCGCTTTCAAATATCTCATCGTCACCTACAAATACACTCTGACCTTGGCAAAGTTCTACGTCGATCTGAGTAGTTTCGATAGGACGTATTGTCAAGTGAGTTATGACTGTACTATCACATCCATTAGCAGCTGGATATACTTCTGTATAATCTCCAGTCTCGAATTGTAGCTGACCCGCTACAAAGAATGTTTCACCCTGACATCTGTCAACATATAGATCCATCACTGGACTTAGTAATACCGTAAGGTCTAGGAATACAGTACTATCGCAACCGTAGATTGACTGTGTCTTGTATTCATGTATACCTGTGGTATTGTATATGCTATCACCAAAGCTGATGGTTTCGTTAGAGCATATCGTATCAGTCAATGTGATGTCATATACTGGGTGTATCGTAAGATCTACAAGTAATATACTATCACAACCTGCTACTGTCTGAAGTGTATCTGGATAGATACCAGCAGTTGTAGCGTAAACATTACCAATCAAGATACTATCTCCATCACAGATACTGTCTTCCAAGTCTATGGTGTAGATTGGGTTGATCATCAATTCTGTAGTGACCGTACTATCACAACCATATTGGTTAGTGAAGAGCTCTGGATAGAATCCTGCTGTATATTCGTATTGATTGTCTATCAGGATGCTATCTCCATCACAGATGAATTGTGTGATCGTGTCCGAGTGTGTTGGATTCACGATCAAGGTAGTGATGTGGATAGAATCGCAACCTGTTGAGGCGGGAAGTGTATCACTAACACTACTCGGCACGAGGTAGTATACGTTAGCAATTAAAGCACTATCCCCCTCACAGATTTCGATTGTCTCTGATGTTCGTTTAGTATCTATATAAGTTAATTCGAGAGTTACTGTACTATCACAATTTAGTGATGAAGTAGTCGTGTAATCGTATGTTCCTGCTATGTTGTAGACAGTACCATTGAAGTCGATTGTGTCTTCTTCGCACAATGTGATTTCAACTGTATCGTACAATAGTGGGTGAACTGTCAAGTCAAGATTGATGATCGAGTCACAACCTTCGACAGTCGATAGTTCGTCTTTGTACATTCCTGTCACATCGTATGTGCTTGTTCCAATAGTGATTGTTTCACCTTCACAAAGCACAACAGTAGAGTCAATATCATAGGTACTGTGGACTGTCAAGTCAAGATTGATAATCGAGTCGCAACCTATATAGTTAGCGATAGTATCTGAATAGATACCTGAGTCATAATACACACTATTTGCAACTTGGATAGAGTCACCATTGCAGAATGATTCTACTAGGTTGGTGATCACTTCTGTTGTGTAGTCGTTCTCTATAATGATTTCTGTACACGTCGTTTCACAGTCATTTGCATCTCTAATGATCACAGTGTATGTTCCTGCATCAAGATTACTGAATATACCAGTACTGTTTGTGTTGTCATTTAGTGAGTAGCTGTATGGTGCTGTTCCGCCAGTTGCTATCACGCTTAGACTACCATCGTTTCCGAATGTACACGTCTCAGGTACTACAGTATCTACTGTACATGTCAGTGTTTCTGGTTCTGATATTGTAATGCCATCGCAAATAGATGTGCAGCCAGCGTCATCAGTTACAGTAATGTTATAAACTCCCGCAGATAGATCGTTGAATATACCATCCGTATTCGTTGTTGCTCCATTGTCATATGTGTACTCACCTGTACAACCTGTAGCTGAAACTATGATTTGACCATTATTAAGGTAATCACAAGTTTCGTCCATCGTAGATTCTACTGAGCATACTAGTGTGTTTGGTCTCACTATGATGTAGCTTTCGCATACGCTAGTGTTTCCACATGAATCGGCTACTTCATACGTTCTAGTGATAATCTCTGGACAAGTATTTCCATCCGAGGCATCACCGACGTGTCTGAAGCTACCTCCTACGATGCCGCAATTATCATCTATAGATCCTCCAGCCGCTTCGAACTGAGTGATGCTCGTATAGATGTCTATTTCCTCTAGGATACAATCAACAGTGATCGTGTCCATGCATACGATAGTAGGCGGTATAGTATCATGTACTGTGATGATCTGAGCACAGATAGCTGAGTTACCACATTGATCTGCGATGCTATATTCTCTTGTAATAATCTGAGGACAAGTTTGTCCATCACTAGTATTAGAAACTAAGCTGAAGCTAGCCGGATCAACTATACAATTATCAGATACGATTCCACCAGCATTTTCAAATTCTGCTAGTGTAGAGAATGTAGCTGGCAATTGATCGATACATGTGATGAATACATCAACAGGACAAGTGATACTAGGATCGATGTTATCCAACATAGTAACAGTTTGAGTATGGACATCTGTGTTACCGCAGTTATCAGTAGCTCTCCAAGTTCTAGTAATTTCGAAGCAGTTATCATCCAATGCGCCCATTTCCATTTGATTAGAAACAGAGTCAATTAGAGTAATCAATACGTCGGTATCACAGTTATCCTGACCTGTAATTACGTATGATGGAATACCATCCAAACAAGTAATAGTTACATCGTCTGGTGCATTTACAAATGTAGGCTGCATATTATCTACAATAGTCAACAAGTGTGTGAATGTCTCAAAGTTTCCACAGTTATCGGTAGCTGTCCAAGTTCTGCTTATTTCGTAGCAATCATTCATTGCTTGTGTACTAATAGAGTCGCTAAGTACGACGTCTACAACTTGATCACAATTATCAGTCGCTTCCATATTGAAGCTTGGAATAGCTTCTGTACATTCTATGGTATTGTCAGCAGGTGTCGTTACAAAAACTGGTCTGATCGTATCTATGACTGACGTCAATTGTGTATGTAATTCAGAGTTACCACAATTATCTGTAGCTAGCCAAGTTCTTGTTATTAAGTAGCAATCATTTGCTGCTTGAGTCGACATTGAATCTTGAAGTATAACATCAACCATTTGATCACAGTTATCTGTAGCTACTACGGTAAATGTAGGAATAGCATCTGTACATTCTATCGTCGCATCAGTAGGCGCATTTGTGAATACTGGGTTGATATTATCCATGATCACAAGTTCGTGTATGAATGAATCTATATTCCCGCAGTTATCCTCAGCCGTCCATGTTCTGGTGATTGTATAACAATCGTTATCCGCCTGTGTAGAGATAGAATCAATCATGATGATGTCTATATTAGTATCACAATTGTCAATCGCCATGATATCAAATGTTGGAATGGCATCTGTACATTCTATACTAGCATCAGCTGGCGTATTAACAAATACAGGCGCTATAGTATCAATTATAGTAAGTATCTGAGTTGTGATTTCGGAGTTGCCACAATTATCAGTCGCTATCCATGATCTAGTTATTTCATAGCATTCATTCGCTGCTTGGGTGGAAGTAGAATCTACCAGTACTACATCAACTATTTGATCACAGTTATCAGAAGCCCCTACCACATAAGTAGGAATGTTTTCAGTACATTCTATTGTCAAGTCAGACGGCGCATTTGTAAACATTGGTCTGATTGTATCTATAATTGTGATAGCCTGACTAAACACATCGGTATTACCGCACTTATCAGTAGCAGTCCAAGTTCTATTTACCTCGTAGCAATCATTACTCGCTTGTGTAGATGTAGAATCAGATAAAATAACACTAACATTGTTATCACAGTTGTCAGTTGCTTGTAGTGCATACATCGGAATCGCTTCTGTACACTCGATAGTAAGATCTAACGGTGTGTTTACAAACATTGGATCGATAGTATCTATTACTGTTGTGATCTGTTCATGCATATCTGTGTTACCACAGTTATCAGTAGCGATCCATCTTCTAGTTATTTCGAAACAAACATCTGTGCTAGTGCCATTGAAAGTCTGTGTAGATATAGAATCCATTCTTGTGATATAAATGTCTGTATCACAATTATCAGTTGCGTCGAAAGTATACACTGGGATTGTATCAGTACAGTTGATAGTTATATCAGCAGGTGTTACCGTAAATTCTGGTGTCTCTTCATCATTTACATTGATGATTTGAGAACAAGTATTTGTGTTTCCACACAGATCCGTCACATGATATGTTCTAGTTACAATTGCTGGACATGTATTACCATCTACCTCATCTCCGTAATGATCAAAACTAAGACTGTCAATAGAGCAATTGTCGTCTACTGAGCCTCCGCCAAGTATGAATTCTTGAATAGTGCTATATGGTGGATAGTCTTGTAAGTCGCAGACAAATGTCGTATCAGAGAAACAAGTAATCGTTGGTATCTCGGTATCTTGAATTGTAGTCAATTGATTATGTGTTCGGAAGTTACCGCAGTTATCAGTCACAGTCCAAGTTCTAGAGATATTGTAACAGAAGTCTGTTTCTGTTCCATCGCTAGTTTGAGTAGAAATAGAATCAGTCAGCACTATATTTGGATCAACATCACAGTTGTCATCCGCTGTAAGGATGTAATAAGGTATCTCATCACTACACTCGATAGTAACATCACTTGGTGTAAGTGTAAATTCTGGACGGATCGTATCAATGACGGTTACAGTTTGTGTATGCATCTCTGTGTTGCCACAGTTATCAGTAGCAGTCCATGTGCGCGTGATTTCATAGCAATTATCAGTTGCTGAGCCATTTGTAGTTAATGTAGAACCAGATCCTGTCATGGCTACCATTACATCCATGTCGCAATTGTCACTTGCAGTTACAGTAGGTATAATGATCTCATCACTACATTCAATAGTTTGATCAGAAGGTGCATTTACAAACATTGGTCTCAATGTATCAATGACGGTAAGTATATGAGTAAACTCTTCAGAGTTACCACAGTTATCGGTAGCCGTCCAAGTTCTCGATATAGTATAACAATCGTTGTCATTCTGAGTCGAAGTTGAATCTGACTGAATAATATTTACATCGTTATCACAGTTATCATCTGCTTGAATAAAGTAGGTTGGTATATCAAATGTACACTCAATCGTTTGATCTGCTGGTGTGTTTACAAACACTGGACTAATTGTATCACTGACAGTTACGATTTGTGTATGTACATCTGTGTTACCACAATTATCGGTAGCCGTCCAAGTTCTAGTGATTTCATAGCAGTTATCTGTAGCTGAACCATTTGTTGTAAGTGTTGAGCCAGATCCAGTCATCACAACCATCACATCCATATCACAATTATCTTGTGCTGTAAGTATTGGGATGATGATCGCATCAGAGCATTCGATAGTCTCATCAGCAGGTGCATTAGTAAATGCAGGCTCTATATTATCTTCAATAGTTACTACTTGAGTATGCGCAGTAGAATTACCACAGTTATCCCTAGCCGTCCAAGTACGTGTTATAGTATAACAATCATTAGCAGCTTGAGTAGAAACTGAATCTACAAGTACTACATCGACGTTCATATCGCAGTTGTCGATTGCAATAAGAGTGTAAGTAGGAATAGCCTCCGTACATTCGATAGTATCATCCGCTGGTGCATTAGTAAAAGTAGGAGCTGAATTATCTTCAATCGTTATTACGTTAGAATGCTCTAGGGAATTACCACAATTATCAGTCGCTCTCCAAGTTCTCTTGATAGTATAGCAATCATTAGCGGTCTGAGTAGAAACTGAATCGATCAATACTACATTCACATTCGTATCACAATTGTCAGTTGCAACAACTAAGTAAGTAGGAATAGCCTCCGTACATTCGATAGTATCATCCGCTGGCGCATTAGTAAATACAGGCGCAACATTATCTTGGATAGTTAAGATTTGGGTGTGTTCAGTTGTGTTATCACAATTATCAGTAGCTCTCCAAGATCTAGTGATGGTATAACAATCATTAGCAGCTTGAGTAGAAGTAGAATCTATTAATACTA
>Ga0209187_1001023_pt1 | contig 36942 bp, 36 predicted proteins | sample BantaG_FD_187430 | JGI IMG/M metagenome (GOLD analysis project Ga0209187, IMG submission 187430) | Marine algal microbial communities from Bantry Bay, Ireland - BantryBay_4 metaG (SPAdes) (version 2) | ecosystem: Host-associated > Algae > Red algae > Unclassified | place: Bantry Bay, Ireland...
TTGGTAGATAATTTCGTCGGTCTGCCAATCATGTACATTAAATTTGTATACAGATTCTTTAGTGTTTTGTAGCTGGACTACATAACTATTATCAGTTTGATAAGTTTGTTGAGCTATCAAATCAAAGAGCCAATAAGCACCACAATTTTTTCTGATGTAGTCTGCTCCATCGGTTAGCTTCAAAGACAATTTGAAAAACTTATGTTCCCAATAGTTTACTGTTCCTTTAAATTGTGTCATTTCATTAATGATGACATTTTGTGTTTTCATAACTAAATATTTAATGAGTGATAAAATCAGCGCTGACCTCTGATGTATGCCTGAAGGATAGAAGCATCCACACCACATGAACCAAGGAAATATCCTCTAGCAAAAAATGCTCGTTGTTTAAGCTCAGGAAATGAAAGCATCATCTGTGATGCCATGTACTGCTTAAGCTGCCCTATGAATTTTGAGAGATGAACATCTGGACTTATTTCAAAGAACAGATGTATGTGATCAGGTTGAACTGCAAATTCATGCACACAACCACCCATAACAGTAGTCTTGTAATAAATGAGATCCTCTAGCATTGTTTTATAAATACCAAAAAGAATTTCTTTCCTTCGCTTAGGAATCAGAATGAGGTGAAACCTAATTCTGTGTTTAGAATGTTTTGTTTTTTTCATAGTACTTCGTTTTTAAAAAATGCAGGGCTCCGCGCTAAAATGATACCCATAGGCAACCCATACGCGCGTAGGCGTAGACTGTCAAGGTGGAACGCTCCGACGGTTTCGGCGGAGTGCTAGATGAGATTTGAGAGGAAGGAGACCTTTACAGGCTACTAAGCGTGGCTGTACCTTTGGCTCTGGGTATCATTGTGGGAGGGGAATAAAGAGTCGAATGGGATATTAGAAAGTGAAAGGTTTGTCTGAGAATAAATCACTCATCTCTACATTGAGGCCTTGGGAGATGGTAACTATCTCGTCTAAATAAGAGTTTTCAGACCCAGCTTCAATTTCTTCTAGGGTAGTTATATCTATTTTGGTATCTAGAGCTAAAACCTCCAATGAAATATTTTTAATAAGCCTTATTTCGGTTATTCTCTTGCCTAGCTTATGTGCAAACTTTTTAAAATTTTCCATTTATCTAAGGGTTAACTAAAAGTACCAAAAGCTAACTAATTTATATTATCAGCTGCGCTGATACCTCTCTCCCTACAATTGAACTTTCAAATAATTAGGCAGGGGTTGGAGTGGGGTAGGGCAGTTATATGTAGGTTGGAGGACGGAATGTGGCGCGAATGCTCCGTCCTGCGTTTAGCTTATATCTGTCGTACCTCACTTTTTGGCTATCGAACGGGCTACGGATGTAGTCGATGTCCGGGGGACATCGAAGTGAGAGTCCCGATTCTACGATCGGGAGGAAGTTAAGCCTCTGGATGATGTGCTGTCCTGTAATGTCGCAAACTGTGGAGCGTAAATTAATTTCAAACCGCGGAGTAGCTTGCAGAATGGAAGGACAGCTTATCAGCCACTTCAATTAATCCATACCGCTGTTGTGCCAGTGCCTCCCTACTGCGGGTGAGCTAGAAGCCACCTGCTCTGCAGGTGGAGTCTCACTGATATCCTTTGTTATGGAAAAATTTGCTTTTTAAAAGTTAGGAGTAGGGAGGTGCTGGCGCTCAGCGGTATACCATTTTTATTCATCTCATAATGGAACGATTATCATCTTATTAAATGAATGGTAGATAGGGGGGGGATTGAAATAGATAAACTGTATAGAAGACTTAAATATTGAATAGCAAAAATTATAAAAACCCTCTCCTCATGACCCAGACCTTTCGAAAGAGTCATGATTCGAGGGAAATTGCTAGGCAATTATAATCGATTGTTAATCACAACATAAAATGCTCTTATTAATCATATAATTCTTCACCATCGAAAATATCATTTGATGATTCGATTACTCTTTCATCATCTACAAAGTCCTGAGGTTCAACTTCAATACAGTATTGATTATTGATTCTTACCACATTAAGAAGATCGTTACTAGAAAAGTTATAGAGATTTAAATATTTCATAAGTCACTATTTTGATAGATGAAACAAAGTATAAAGATGATCTCTATGTGGGCTTAATTAATCAGCCCAAAAGCGTATTTTTCTTATAGGTGAATTACTTAGAAGATTTATAGATATCTGCTAATTGAGCTCAACCAGCCCAAATTTGAAAGCACACTTAACGAGGCCAGCGGTGTTTTTTACATCCAATTTATCTAATAGATTACGGCGATGCGTATCTACTGTTCTGATACTAATAAATAATTCCTTAGCTATCTCTGGGTTCGAGTATTCTTTAGAAATAAGTGTAAGGATCTCTATCTCTCTTTTTGTGAGCGGTATGTCGATTTTACTACTGGTAGGTTTGGTTCCTTTGGTTATGTGCTTTATCAATACTTGAGAGACATGATTGCTGTAGTAGGTGTCTCCTTTGTAAAGTGCTTTTATGGCGTTGATCATTTCTTCGGCTCCTCCATCTTTAAGCAAATAACCACTAGCTCCATTTTCTAGAATGCTTACGATATAGTGGTCTTCCGTATGCATCGATATTGCCAGTATTTTGATATTTGGATAAGCTTCAGATATCTTTTTAGTCAGCGTGATACCGTTATCTTTGCCGAGACCTATGTCCATTAAGATTACATGTGGTTCTTGACTTTTTAATGAGTTGAGTGTCTGTAACTCGTCAGAAGCAGACCAAATTACTTTAATATCTTTCTCAGTATTGAGTAAAGCTTTGACGCCATCTGTAAACATTTTATGATCGTCAACTATTGCTACATTTATCATATTAGTTATTTATAGGAATTTTTACATACACGGTTGACCCTGAAGGACTTGCTCCTTTTATTTCACAAATGCCTCCAAGGCTTTTTGCTCTTGTTCTAATATTTCTTAGTCCTATTCCCTTCTTGTCTTTGGTATTCACTTCACTTAATCCTTTGCCATTATCAGTTATTTCTAATTGGAAACTATCTTCATCAGTATACAAAGAAATGATGATGGAGCTACATTCAGCGTGTTTGATAGCATTATGTACGGACTCTTGAATAATCCTGAAAATATTGAGATCTTGTTCTTTGGTAAGTACCTGTGGATAGATGTGTAATTTATTGATTAGTGAGATTTCGATATCTGGATTTCTATTTAGTTTGTCGATCATATTTTCAACACCTGCTATCAGTCCAAAATCGATTAAGCTCGATGGCATTAATTGGTGAGACACTTGCCGCACTTCTGTTGATAACTCTGATAGCTGATTAGATATGTTCTTTAGTTCTTGTACGCTAGAATCGTCATTGGTAGTTCGCGTTAATAGATCTACGCTCAATTTAAGTGTTGAGATAAAGGGTCCTAGACCATCATGTACTTCTTTGGCAATCCTGTTCCTTTCTAATTCTTGAGCACGGAGGAGTAGCTGAGTACTGGTATTTTGATTTTCTATCAGTGTAGTGATATTGTGTAAAGTGACCATCATACCTTCTTTTATCTTTTTGCCTGACACTTTAAGGAAGTAATCATTTACATGTACATTTTGTAGTGAAAAATTCTTACCCCCATTCGCTATGCTCTTAATTATCTTATTGTGGATCTTGCCCTCATTTAGAACAGTTGTAATGTTTTTTCTTTTATAAGATGATGCAGTACCTGGTAGATCAAGGAATTTTAAAAAGTTCTTATTAATAAAGCTGATCCGTCCTGTGATATCATAAACTACAACTGCATCTGGGATTATCCTTATAAATCTTTGTAGCAGGTCTATTGCATCATATTGCGTCTTCATTTGCTTGGTCTATATCCTAATTCCAAATTCTAGATCTCTTGGATGATAAAGGTCAGTGAGTAATCTCTAAATATCCTAAGCTGAATATGGTATTTAAATTCTAAGCAAATTACCTACTAATATCACTTACCACTAATAAAATTGGTTTGAATAACTTAAAAGAAGAATTTGTGTGCATCGATTGTGCGAGTACGAGAATTACCTATATATAAAATACGCTTTTACATGTACAATTCTACAGAAATGGTGCATGATCTTTACGCTTTAAATTATATATAATACTTAGCTATTTAAGATCTAGCGTGAAAGATTTGTTAACAGAATACATGATCAAAGTATGAAGAACACATATTTTGATCTGATCGATCAGAGTTATTATTTTCCACAGGAAGGTTTTGACTTAAGGGACGGCTATCTCACCTTCCATGGTATTTCTATCAAGTACTTGATAGAGAAGTATGGTACTCCTTTCAAATTGCTATATCTACCTAGGATAGGTGAGCAGATCAAGAAAGCAAGGAACCTCTTTAATAGAGCCATCAAGAAGCACAACTACAGCGGTAAATACCATTATTGCTATTGTACTAAGTGTAGCCATTTCTCAGAAGTGATCAAGACTGCCCTACGAGAAGGTGTTCATTTGGAGACTTCTTCTTCTTTTGATATTGATCTCATTTTTAAATTGCTCGACGAAGGTAAGCTCACTAAAAAAATACTACTTGTTCATAACGGCTACAAAACTGATGAATATCTCAAAAAGATCATTAAGCTTAATGAAGAAGGATTTATTAACTCCATCCTTGTCTTAGATTCCACATCGGAACTAAAGAAAGTAAAAGCTTATGCAGGAACATTAGAAGGTCCTTTAAAGATCGGAATCCGTATGGCAATTGATGAAGAGCCTCAATCATCTTATTATACATCACGATTAGGGATAAGGTCATCAGAGATCTTAGATTTCTATGAGCAAGAGATAAAGGATGATACCAGTATTGAACTTAAGATGATGCACTTCTTTGTGGATTCTGGTATCAAGGATAACATGTATTACTGGGGTGAGTTTCAGAAAGCATTAAAGCTGTTCACAGATCTGAAGAAACTATGCCCAGGTATGAAGGCGATCAATCTTGGTGGTGGCTTCCCGATAAGGAACAATTTGGGCTTTGAGTATGATCATGAATACATTATTAATGAAATAGTGAGCAACATTAAGTCTTTCTGTTTAGAGGCTGATATTCAAGAGCCTGACATATTTACAGAGTTTGGGAAGTATACAGTTGGGGAGAGCGGAGCTATTATTTTTTCAGTCCTAGAGCAGAAGCAGCAAAACGACGCAGAGCGGTGGTATATGGTTGATAATAGTTTGATGAATACCATTCCAGATGCTTGGTCGATATTAGAAAAATTCATTCTTCTGCCAATTAACAAATGGCAAAACGAATATACCCGTGTTAGCATAGGAGGTATAAGTTGTGATCATTCAGATTATTATAATTCTGAAGATCTAAATCAGCAACTCTTCTTGCCAAGTTATGATAGAGCTGATAAAGAACCTTTGTATATAGGCTTCTTTCACACAGGTGCTTATCAGGATTCCATTAGTGGATATGGAGGTATAAAACATTGCCTCATACCATCTCCTAAGATGATCATTATTGACAGAGATGACACTGGCAAATTTGTGGATAGAGTATATCGTAATGAGCAGACAGTAGATGATATGTTAGAAATATTAGGATATTAAACTGATCGATATGAAGACATTTGGAGGCATAGAACAAAAATATTCTGATCAGCAAACATCCAAAATATATTTGCAATCCATTCCTTATGATGGCACGAGCACATGGGGCAAAGGATCTGATAAAGGATTTGATGCATTCATGGAGGCTTCACAATATTTAGAACTGTATGACATTCATACTAACTACGAAGTTTATAAGGAAGGAATACATACACTGCCGGAACTCAATGGATTTTGTAGTCCTGATGAGATGTTCAGAAGGACATATCAAAAGACCAGAGAGCTCCTGATGCGTGACAGGTTCTTGACTTTTTTCGGAGGTGAGCATTCCATAAGTATAGGTATCATCAAAGCATATCAAGAATACTATGAGGGTCTTACTGTATTGCAGATAGACGCCCATGCCGATCTACGCCCTAGCTATAATGGCTCACCATATAACCATGCGTGTGCATTGCATATGGCGAGTAGGACTACTAATCTCATCCAAGTAGGTATCAGGAGTATGGACAGTTCTGAGCGCGACCATATGGATACCCATAAGTGCTATTTTGCCCATGAGATAGATGAATATGAATCATGGATGGGGGAGTCTATAAGACAGATGACCGATGATGTATATATCACACTTGATCTTGATGCTTTTGATCCATCGATCATGCCTGCTACAGGTACGCCAGAGCCAGGTGGGCTCTCATGGTATACAATGATCAATTATTTGAGCAAAGTATTTACACAACGCAATGTGGTAGGGTTTGATATCGTGGAGCTAGCACCGATCGAAGGAAATAATGCCCCACAATTCTTAGCAGCCAAGCTGTATTATAAAATGTTATCGTATAAATTTTTGTAAATGGAAGGCAGAGGTCCAGTTTCTAAATTCATGTTAGAGCATTATAAGCACTTTAATGCCGCAAGTGTGGTGGATGCAGCGCAAGCATATGAAGAACAACTAGATACAGGTCATAAGATGATGATCACCATGGCAGGTGCAATGAGTACTGCTGAGTTAGGTAAATCACTTGCGGAGATGATCAGACAAGATAAAGTACATATCATAACTTGTACTGGTGCTAATCTAGAAGAAGATGTATTTAATCTGGTCGCACACGATCATTATAAGAGAGTACCTAACTATAGAGACCTCTCACCTCAAGATGAGCAAGACCTCTTAGACCATCACTATAATCGTGTCACGGATACTTGCATCCCTGAAGAAGAAGCCATGAGGAGAATTGAGAGACACTTGTATAATGCATGGAAAAAGGCGGATGATAACAAACAATCCTTCTTGCCACATGAATACTTTTATAAGATCTTGCAGAGTGGTGTGTTGGAAGAAAGCTACCAGATAGATCCTAAGGATAGTTGGTTATTGGCAGCAGCAGAAAAAAATCTTCCTATCATAGTGCCGGGATGGGAAGATTCTACCTGTGGTAATTTCTTTGCTTCTTATTGCCTCACTGATCAGCTAGATCCATCTACTATGAGATCGGGCATTCACTATATGATGACACTTGCGAAGTGGTACCAAGCCAATGCTATTGAAAAAGGTGTTGGATTTTTTCAAATCGGAGGTGGGATAGCAGGAGATTTCCCGATCTGTGTTGTGCCAATGTTGCATCAGGACCTCGAACTTATTGATGTGCCTATGTGGTCATACTTTTGTCAGATCAGTGATAGTACTACTAGTTATGGCTCTTACTCAGGAGCAGTACCTAATGAGAAAATAACTTGGGGAAAGCTCAATGTTGATACTCCAAAATTTGTAATAGAATCTGATGCTACTATTGTAGCACCATTAATATTTGCTTATCTCCTAAAGTGGTAAAATGTCCAAAAGTAAAAGGCCAGTAAACAAACAAGATCAGTTAGATATAGATAGATCCTTACATTCTAATAGATCAAAAAAGAGAAGTTTAAAATTTACACCAGATAAAAAACCAAAATATAATAAATACAATTATTACTCAGAAGAAGAATAAAACTTACATCAACTATGAGATCAAAATTCAATAAAGAAGAGCTCAAGGACTTTGAATCTATTCTTTTAGCTAAGAAAGAAAAATCAGAGTTACAACTCAAAGAACTAGAAGAGCAATATGCAGAAATTTCGGAGAGCGGTAAAGACGAAAATAGTATAGAGAATTCTGCTTATGATAATCAACTTAAATTTTTAGCTACATACATCGCTCGCAGTAGTAAACATATACAAGACATAGAAAGTGCTCTTTACAGAATTAAGACAAACTCATACGGCATTTGTGCAGTGACTGGGGAGATGATAGATAAAAGACGGCTACTTGCAGTGCCGACAACAACTAAATCCATTGAAGGCAAAAATTTGAGTGATGCAAAACAATAAACCTAAGGTCATTAAAGATTATGATAAGTTACCAGAAGAACTTGTAGAACAGATCAAGCTAAACTATCCGTTTGGATTTGAGAAAAACCTTGTTACGTTCAAAAACAAAGAAGGCAAATTTGTAAGTGCCTTACCGTTTGAGGGAGAGCAGTTTTATTACTTGATTCGTATGACAAAGGAAGAAGCTCAGGATATAATTGAAGATGATGATGACTATGATGATGATGGTAATCTGATGGAAGACGTCCAAGACGAACTCATTGATAAGTATGAATAACAGGTTCAGTAAATAAATTATACTTCCTTACATTCGTTTGAGAATCAGTAGCAAGATTACACGCCAAATATCTTATTAAAAAAACTAATGAAGAAATCTATAGAAATGATCCCGCCGGGGTCATTTGTCAGTGAGGATCACTGGTATCCCAAAGCATTGAATGCAACCATCCACCCGATGGTAAATTTTTTCCTTAATCTATCTAAGGATAGAATTATTAACCGCTACTGCCACTTACATCCTAAAGTGGACAGGACTATGTTAGAAGAGGTGCTATCCTACAGTTGTAAATACTTCCTATGGAGTGGTGCTGATCTTATCAATGCTACCTCTGCAGGAGGTAAGCGTCAGATGGTAGTTATTGAAAATAACTCTTGTCCATCTGGTCAGAAGTCCATGCCACTGTTAGATGATAATAAGGAAGAGGGAAGCTATCGATTGCTTATAGAGCGTACCTTCAAACCGATGCTTAAGAAAAAACGTGGGCTCGCTGGTATCAAAGGTGGCTTAGCATTGATCTATGATAAGAACTATATGGAAGTATCAGGATATGCAGCGATCATAGCTGATGTTTTCGAAGAAGATGTCCTGTTAGTACCTATGTATAATGGAGAGGAAAATGATCACGTAAGGATCAAAGATGATATCATCCATATATTATCAGATGGAGAGTGGAAACCTATGCGGGCTATATTTCGCTATCTCACTCAGAAGCCTTGGAATAGGTTGCCTTTATCGTGTAAGACAAAAATATTAAACCCAATAGCAGCTTGTCTAGCAGGAGGTCGTAATAAGATGGTTGCTGCAAAAGCCTATGATATCTATAACACGGAACTTGCAGGCTATGGACTTAAGATCAATTCGCCAGAGACCATTTGGGATGTAGCTAAAGAGGAGATTCCTCTATGGGTGCAGAAGCTAGGAGGCCATGCAGTTGTCAAGATACCATATAGCAATGCTGGTCAAGGGGTCTTCACCATCATCTCAGAAGATGAGCTAGATGCCTTTATGGAGAAGGAGATCGAGTACGAGCGATATATCGTGCAAAGCCTTATCGGCAACTATAACTGGAGTAGTGTCAGTAGTGCGGGGAAGTTCTACCATGTAGGTACTATCCCTACGGTCAAGGGAGATACATTCGTGACCGATCTGAGACTAATGGTAAGTAGTACGGAGGAAGGTATAAAACCATTGTGTGTATATAGTCGACGAGCAGCAAAGCCACTCGTAGATCAGATCAGTCAAGGTAGCGATAGCTGGAGTATGCTTGGTACCAATCTATCTGTCAAAGAAGGAGATAATCAGTGGAGCTCAGATACTAATCGACTCATGCTCATGGATAGGAGAGACTTTAATAAGCTAGGGCTTGGTTTGGATGATCTGCTAGAAGCCTATATTCAGACGGTGCTATCGACCATCGCAATTGATAAAATGTGTAAGAACTTATACAACTCTAAGGGCAAATTTAGGATGCGTCTTTTTAAGTCTTTGAATAATGATATCACCTTACTTAACGAGATACTCAAATGAGTAGTAAGAAATATAAAGTACTCGTACTTACAGATCATCGTAAGCATAGTATCCACAATTCGCTGTACCCGATCGTGAGGGAGATGCTGTCACATGATAGGTGTCTGTCCGTTGATATTGCAAATCGTGGTATTGCTGCCAATGACGGATTCTATAAGGATATGGATCCAAGTAAGTTGATGGTCATGTCCGCACTTGATGATTTTCGTTTCACTGATGCACATCATGTTCTAGGGAGGGCTGATCTAATTAATGTTGCTGATCATAAGTCTTATGATCTAGTGTTGCTAAGACTTCCACGTCCAATATCCGATGAATTTTTGTTGTGGATAGAAAGTATATTTAAAAATGCGACGATCGTTAATCGCCCATCAGGAATAATTAAAACTAGTAACAAATCATACTTACTAAATTTTCCTAAATGCTGTGCTCCGATGAAACATGTGCAGAGTATTGATGAGGTATTAGCCTATTCTAGTGATCAAGCCATTGTATTAAAACCATTACGAGAATACGGAGGAAGAGGGTTGTTAAAAATATCCGAGGGTAGGGTAGACGATGGCTCGGACATCCATTCTGCTAAAGAATATTTACCAACGATCGAGAAGACTTTGGAAGAAGAAGGATATCTAGCGATGAAGTTTTTAAAAAATGTGGATCAAGGTGATAAAAGAATCATAGTCGTAGGTGGAGATATCATGGGTAGTTCTCTAAGACTACCAGCTAAAGATTCTTGGTTATGTAATGTTGCGCAAGGTGGCAAGACCGTTAGCTCACCTATAACAGAAGAAGAAAGAGATTATATCTATCATATTTCACCTTATTTGCAAGCCGAAGGGATATTGATGTACGGCGTGGATACCTTAGTGAATGATGATGGACTTAGAGTGATCTCAGAAATTAACACCTTGAGTATAGGCGGTTTTGAAGATGCGCAACAATATTCGGGCAAGCCAATTATTAAGATAACAGTTGAAAAAATATTCGATCAATGCAACTAATAGTAAGTGAAGAGGCAGAATTTATAACTAAGCTAGATATATCCAATACTCCAAAAGGAACAATTGCACACTACTGGATGCAGTTGGTATCTGATGGTTTTGGCAGTCCTATCTGTATACCTGTCATGGTTGCCAGAGGAGCCCAAGACGGACCGATACTAGGATTAACGGCTGCTGTCCATGGTAACGAACTTAACGGGATCTCAGTGATCCAGCGATTATTTGGAGAGATAGATATAGAGGAGATCAGAGGTACGATAGTTGGCATCCCAGTGGTTAATGTACCTGCCTTTCAGCGAAAGAGACGGAGGTTTGTTGATGGTACGGATCTTAATCATATCATGCCTGGCAAAAAGAATGGTAATGTGAGTCAGGTCTATGCTTATCGGTTCATGAAACTGGTAGCAAGCCAATTTGAATATTTGTTAGATCTACATACGGCTAGCACGGGTAGGATCAATAGTTATTATGTAAGAGCAGATATGGATAATCCTATTGTTCGCAAGATGGCTCTACTGCAGAATGCAGATATCATAGTGCATAATCCTGCATCAGACGGGACACTTAGAGGTTCGTGTGCCAAGAAGAGTATTAATGCGATCACAGTAGAGGTAGGCAATCCTAACACTTTTCAAAAAAGATTGATCCGTAGTGGTATTGAAGGTGTACATAACGTGCTGTGTCATCTCGATATGATCGATGATGAGATCATAGAGACCGAAAAAGAAACGATACTATGTGAAAGTTCAAAATGGATGTATACTGCCAAGGGTGGATTTCTGGCGGTAAGTGTAGAACTAAGAGAGCAAGTCAAAAAAGGGCAGGAGGTCGCATCACTAAGGAATGTATTTGGCAAATCCATTGAGAAATATTATGCTCCTTTTGATGGAATAGTTATTGGCAAAAGTGTAGATCCTGTGAATAAGTCGGGAGGTAGGATATTGCATTTGGGGAAGGTGAAAGCATAGTTGAGCAAATTCCATTATTACCACAATTAGATCAGTGCAACTAGTTAAAATATACTGTAAAAAAGACCAAGAACTTTCATGATCTCTCTATTTACATTATTATCCAGTATAGATCCTGGTTTGCTAAGTATTTTACTTGTCGGCATCATAATCGTAATTATAGGTAGTATACTGCGTCACTATAAGCAGCCCTATATTATTGCTTACATATTGACTGGTGTATTACTTGGGCAACATGGATTTAATGTACTTCCAGATGAAAAGATGATCCACATATTAGGAGAATTTGGATTAATACTATTGCTGTTTTTTATTGGTATGGAGATCAACTTACCTGATCTTATTAAAAACTGGAAAATTCCATTATTCGGCACCATATTACAAATCCTATTTAGTGTCTTGATTGTTTTTATTATTGGGTCGTTTTTAGAGTGGAGTTTAAGTAGAGTTGTTGTCTTGGGATTTGTAATAAGTTTGAGTAGCTCGGCAATAGTTATAAAGCTGTTACAGGAGAATGATGAGATCAAGAGCAAAATTGGGCAGAGTGTGATCAGTATTTTGTTGATGCAAGATATATTGATAGTTCCTATGTTATTGGCGACTAATTATTTGGGAGGAAACGCACCACCAAGAGAAGAGATCCTGCTTCAAATAGTTGGAGCCATAATGATCATTGGCGGAATTATATGGATGGTAAAAAAAGAAGAATTGCGATTGCCATTTGGCTCGGCACTCAAGGATGATCATGAATTACAAGTAATATATGCATTGATAATTTGTTTTGGCTGCTCCACACTTTCTGCCATATTTGGATTATCCGCTGCACTTGGAGGATTTGTTGGCGGTATGTTCATTCATGCTTCTAAATCCACTGAGTGGTTTCACGAAAGTCTTCATTCATTCAGGGTCGTATTTGTGAGTTTATTCTTTATCTCTATTGGGATGTTGATAGATATCAATTTTTTAATAAGTAATTGGCAGATAATCTTGATGATATTATTGGCCGTATACATCAGTAACCAAATAATTAATTCGATGGTGCTCTTCTATTTCTTGAGGAATTGGAAAGAAAGCTTGTATGGAGGGGCCTTATTAGCACAGGTTGGTGAGCTCAGTTTTCTATTGGCATCAAGTGCTTACTTCACTAAGATCATTTCTGAGTTCGCTTATCAGCTAGCAATTATTGTGATATCGCTTACGCTGTTGCTAAGCCCTTTTTGGATAGCCATGACCAAAAGGTTTATAAACAAGTAAGCAGTATTTATTTATGATAAACAAGTGATACTTAGGTATCATTTATTTTACTAGATCATAGCTAACTTGCTTTTGCTGAGTGATTACTATCCTTATTCGACAAGCACAATCTAGCTGTTCGCCACTTTATATTTATATTTATATTTAAAATGACAATAATGAAACTACTCAAATCCTTCTGCTGCATCTTGATAGTAGCGTTTCCAATTTTCGCTCTTGCTCAGGAGTGCTATAATAATGCAACTCCTGCTGACCTTGATTCTGGTGTCCTAGGATTCATCACTAATCGAGATAGTGATATTGGGTGTCGTGGTTTACACATATCAGAATTACAGTTTCTAGATTTGGGGATGCAAGATTTTGGCTTTGGTGTCAAGTCTAAGAATAATAGAACATTAGCTGATGATTTTACTTTGAACAAAAGGTCTGTTCTAGATCAGGTAAAGTTTTATGCATTAAAGTATCGGATAAGAAGTTCTGATCCAGTAGCTACCATAAACCCAATATTAGAATCTGCTTTCTTAAGAATTTGGGATGGCAAGCCAGGAGAACCTGGTTCTAGTATCATTCATGGAAATCTCACTGATAACGTATTGGTGAGTTCGGTATTTACGCAGATCTATAGGACAAATGACCGAATAGTTGATTCATGCGAAAGGCCAATTATGGAAGTAACTGTTGATCTAAAGTGCGTTGAGTTAGACCCTGGAAAATATTGGCTAGAGTGGCAATTTAAAGTGGAAATTGGAAAGACAGATTTTCTTGCTTATAGGTCTGTTCCTCTTACGAGACTAGGTCAATCTTCTTCTGGGGATGCGCTTATCTCCAAGGATGATGGATCTACATACGAACCTGTGTTAGACTCAGGAACTAAAACTCCACAGGGGTTTCCATTTATCATTTCTTGTAAAAAGGAAGAGGTAGTACAGCCTATCCCGACGATGGGCGAGTGGGGATTGATATCGCTCGGTTTGCTTTTATTAATACTGGGTACTACTGCTATAAAACAATCCAGACTTCAAACGCTAAGAATTTATAGTGTAACATTAAGCTACCAATCTACTTCTAATACTGTAATTTGTGATGCTATAGGCGATTTATCTATGGTCTTAAAGGCTTTACAGAAACCTAACAACGATAAGCTAGTATGAAAGAGCAAATATTGAACAGCATAGAATACATCATTATTTTTGCAATTATTCTGCTGTTCACTTTCTTAGCGGCATATGTGGTCAATCGCTCCTTTAAGAGACTTATAAGTCGCTCGACCACTGAATTAAATAGCGACCCTACCAACTACCTATTTTTAAAGCATGTGATCATAGCCATGATCTATATTGTTGGTTTTGGCATTGCCATATTCATGATACCGAGTTTGAGAGCTCTAGCAAGCTCCATGTTAGCTGGAGCAGGTATACTAGCATTGGCAGTTGGGTTTGCATCTCAACATGCGCTTAGCAATGTAGTGAGTGGCGTTTTTATTATCATCTTTAAACCATTTAGGATCAATGATCGAGTTAGGTTAAGAGAGCTTAGTGGCATAGTGCAAGATATTACGCTTAGACATACTGTGATTAAAGACTTTGAAAACAAAAGAATAGTCATCCCAAATTCTCTGATTAGTGATGAGATAATTGTAAACTCTAATTTCGGGGATGATAGAGTGTGCAGATGGATAGATGTCGGGATCAGTTATGACTCTGATCTCAAAAAAGCTAAAGAAATTATAAGATCTATGATCTTACAACACCCTAAACATATAGATCCTCGAAACCCTATACAAGTAGAAGCGGGAGAAGAATTGGCACCAGTCAAGGTGATGGAATTAAGCGAATCATCTATCTTGCTCAGAGGGTGGGCATGGGCGGCTAATTCTCCAGATGGATTTGAGATGCGTTGTGATCTACTAGAACAGATCAAGTTAAAATTTGATGAAGAAGGTGTAGAAATACCATTCCCTCATAGGACGCTGGTTTATAAAAATAATAACTGAGAATGAGTAAGAGAAAAAAGAAGGTCGGTCTTCCTCCTGGCTCGGTTGTTTACACTGGCAGTATACAAGATAAAAATATAGACATCCACTTTATACAATATGACGAAGAGCATCTTGAAGAAAAGGCATACAGTAATCTTAGTAAAATCGTTTTCCTACATTCCTCTGAAGTAAAAGTAGATTGGTATGATGTAAGAGGAATACATGATACTGCTTTGATAGAACAAATAGGAAAGACCTATGATATTCACTCATTGATATTAGAAGATGTATCAGACATCCATCAACGACCAAAATATGAGGAATACAAAAATGGGATTTTCCTAATTGCAAAAGCATTAAAATTTGATAAGACTAGCTTAAGTGTAGGCATCGAACAAGTATCCCTCTATTTCAAAAAAGGCTTCGTCGTCAGCTTTCAAGAAACTGAAACTGATTTATTCTTGGCGGTAAGAAAAAGGATCCAAAATGATAAAGGTAAGATCAGATTACATGGAGCAGACTACTTAGTATTTGCGATATTGGATATTATTGTTGACAATTATTTTATAGTTCTAGAAGATATTGAAGTAGCAATAGAATCTTTAGAGGAAAGAATAATAGAAACACAAGAATCTAGTATCAAATCCGAGATCCATCATTTAAAAAAAGAACTTTTAGTAGTACGTAAATCCATATCTCCGCTTAGGGAGGCTATAAGCAGATTATCTAAAACTGATAGCCCAATAGTAGAAAGAAACACAGAAATATATCTGCGTAACGTCTACGAGCATACCATACATCTAATGGATACTGTAGATACATATCGAGATGTACTTAATGGGCTACAGGATCTGTTCATTTCGGAAGTTAGTTTTAAGATGAACCAGGTTATGCAAGTGCTGACCATAGTATCCACAATATTTATTCCTTTGACTTTTTTAGCAGGTATCTATGGCATGAATTTTCAGAATATCCCTGAGTTAAGCTGGCAATATGGATACTTTGCATTGTGGGCCATCATGATTATTATTTTTATAGGCCTGCTTATTTTCTTTAAACGTAAGCACTGGTTTTAAGAGTCGCAAATAGCAAATGGTTTTCTTATAAGCTATATACTTTTTTCAAGTCACTATGTTAAATACTGCACCTTATCCCAAAGATCAACTTTAGATGGGTCGGGGGTACAGAGTTCAACATCCTTATTTGGGTATTCGAATAAGGATAGAATATATTTCATGGCTTGGATACGAGTATCTTCTTTGCGCTCTCCTCTAACACTTATCCAAGGTGCATAGTCCGTACTTGTTCTTTCAAACATAAGTTGTTTGTACCTTGAGAAGTCCTCCCATTTTTCTTGTGCTGCTAGATCGACAGGGCTTACTTTCCACTGAATGAGTGGAGTATTAACGCGTTCTGATATTCGTTGGGCTTGTTCGGCCATTTTTATAGAAAACCAAAATTTTACTAGTTTCAAGCCATCCTCAATTAACATTTTTTCTAACATAACAACCTGCTGCATGAATTGCTCATACTGCTCATCGGTACAAAATCCCATCGCGGGTTCTACAACTGCGCGATTGTACCAGCTACGATCAAAAAAAGTGATCCTTCCAGCGTTTGGTAAGTTTTTAAAGTGTCTTTGAAAGTACCATTGACCTCTCTCGATCTTTGATGGTTTTCCGAGTGCCACTACTTTATACAACTGAGGATTTAAAAACTGTGTAAACCTTGCAATTGCACTTCCTTTACCTGCGGTATCACGACCTTCAAAAAATATAGCCAGACGCAACTTATTATCACTGATGTGCTTTTGCAGCTTTAGCAATTCTACCTGTATAGCATATAAGGTCTCTATGTAAATTGGGTTAACAGAGTAGAATTCTTCCTTAGACTTTTGGTTCATAATTAGCTTATTCTACTATGTTTCAAAAAGATATTTGAGATGATATTTCTTTTGTATCGCTCTGATTTCTTCTTGTAAACTCTTAGTCTGATGATAAGTCGGCTGAGCTGATATATAGTCTTTGAATTCTTCTAATTGAGAGTAACCTATAGAGAAAGCAAAATATTCATCGTCCCATTTAAACCTATATGGTAACTGTACATTCTTGTTCAACCACTGTGAGCTTGTACCCTTAAGTACCTGCACTATATCGCTAATGCTCTGAATAGAGTTTAGTCTTATGATACAATGCACATGATCAGCAAGCACTGATATAATCCTGATGTTGATATCTTTGCTCTCTCCATATTTCATTAGATAATCTCCCAGTTGCTTTTTGCAATTTACTAATGATTTTTTATGATCATTAGTTGTCCAAATAAGATGAATATAAATTTTACCTACAAACACAATTATTGATTTAAGATCATGATGGGAGTATTTACCTTTCTAGTAAGTTTCTTTTCTTTTGAAGATTGCAAATATTGAGTTTTCCAATTCTTTCTTTCCTTCATGATTACAATAAGGTCTACTTCGTTTTCAGATGCAAATATCCGCAGACTTTCTTCAACCTTCCCATTGATAATATCAAGATCTACTTTACCTTCTTGGAGATAGGACTCTAGTAACTTCTTATAAGTCTGAATCTTATGATCAGGTCTTGTCTTGCCTTTAGTGTTATCAACATGTACACAGGTTAGGTGTGCGTCCATGAGATCAGCTAGCCCTATCATGTCAAATAATGAATCTATCTCTGCGAACTCGAATTCGATGGCGAAGACAATGTGATCCAATGTGCTTGATCTAAAGCTATCAGGAATTAATATAACTGGCTTAGTGGCTTCATCTACAAGTGCGTATGAAATGCCTGTCATGTTGAACAACTTCTTTTGATTATGTATCCCTAGTATGATTAGGTCATGGCCATAACCATCGGCATATTCCAAAATAGTATCCTTGACAAATCCGACCTCAACATCACATCTAAACTCTGTTTTTGGATATTGTTTTGCGCTAGCTTCGACCTGCTCTATTAATGCAAATAAATTTCCTTCCTGTACTTGATTATAATCTTCAACAGGAGCAATGTTTAATTTTTGAACATACAAGAAGCTAAGTTCAGCTCCTTTCTTTGAAGCTAGTTGAAAGCCGAAGGTAATAAGCTGAGAGGAGCTTTCATCTATGTCGATGGCTACTAATATATTTTGGATATGCATCTTAAATTATAGTATGATTAATTGACAAAATTTATTATCAATAAGTAGTTATGCATAATGTTATTCGCTTTATACGTGTTCGTCATCTAATCCTCAAGATGGGAAATATAGGCACTTAATAAGCAAGTGAAAAAGCGTATTTTTCTCCTACGTGAAATACCTACTTATGATCTGGCATACCTTTCTAGACTGGAAGTTCATTGTCAAAGCGATAAGGTTGATCGAGAATGTTTCATTTTTTTAGTTTGATCAGAAAGATGGTTAGACCTTACTAATTATAGCGCTATCTACCGTAAGTGTGAACACACAAATACGGCTCGAAGAAGAATTTTTAGTGAAGGAATTTGGAGAAAAATATCAAGAATATAAATCTAATGTTAGAAGGTGGATTTAAGCTAAATAAACCAAATTATAAATTACAAAAGTCCTACTCATTTAAATAATCAAAATAATGAATAAACAAATCAGGATCATACTTACCATATTCTTCATAAGTTTCGAAAGCCCATTTCCTTCCTTCTACTGTGCTCATAAGTTTGTAGATAAGAACTGAATCTTGTAACATTTTCAATCTTTCTTCTTCTATGTATTGTTCATGCTTTTGCTGTAAATAATATTCTCCAGCTTCAAGTCTGGGGTCGGCTGCATATGCAGGATTAAAAAAATAATCTAATGTTGTTGGATGTGAAGATGTGTGTTCTTTAGTAACTATGACAGGAGTCATTGCTAGATTAATCGTAGTAACTATCATTAGTATAGCTATCGAAATAGGAGCTACATCAGTCTTATCCAAATTCATTTTTCAATATAAGTATCATTTTATGATTTAATCTGAAACGTAGGATGAAAACACTCTAAAGTATCTCTCAAATAATCAATATCAGTCCTTGCATATATTTCTGTGGATGTGATAGATTCATGGCCTAACATTATTCTGATAGAGTTAAGTGATGCTCCACCTTGGACTAGATGTGTAGCGAAGGAATGACGAAATGTATGTGGTGTAATTTTCTTTTTTAGATCTGCATCTACAGATGCTTTCTTAACGATAGATGCAACATTCGATCTAGATATCTTACTGCCACTAGGATTGATGAATACAAAGTCTTCATTTCCTTTTTTGATCACCTTGTTTTTATTTCTAACGATAGTGATGTATCTGTTAATCCATTTGATTGCTGATTGACCTATTGGGATCGATCTTTCTTTATTTCCTTTACCGATTACACTTATGAATTCATTAGTTGGATGGTATGACGATAATCTGAAATTACATAGCTCTGTTGCTCTCAACCCACAAGCATATAATGTCTCTAAGATTGCTCTGTTTTTAAGACCTTCTTTTGTAGTGAGTTTGCAAGTGGAAAGTAGTTTGTCAATCTCTTTGAGATGTAGCGTTTGTGGTATTAGCTTAGGTAATTTGGGATATGAAAGATCATTTGCTGGATTATCAAAAATATAGTCCGAGTATTCTAAAAATTTAAAGAATGATTTGATGCCTTTAATGAGCCTGTGGTGTGTATTAATAGCAATACCCGATTTTGCATAATGAACAAATGCATCGTTTTATTACAAAGACATTTACCTTCTGAGGTTTTATAATAAGTTTGGAATGTAAGATGTAATTCTGAAGTTTGCCAACATCACAAGCATAAGCAGCAATTGTGTTTTTAGAAAATGCTCGCTCATATAGAAGATAGGCAGAGAATTCTGCAATACCATCTTCCCAAGTGATCTTAGGTTGTGTAGTCTTGATACATAAGAAGAGTCAATAACTGCACCAATAGAATATGTCTTGTGTTAAATAGGATTTTTCCTATAACTTTTGGTTTTCAAAGTGGCTTATGCATGAGATATTCTGGGTTAGGGTAGGGGTGAGCGTCGTTTATATGATTCTCAGCGCGCTTAACACTTAAATACTTTCAGTAAATACTGAAATATGATATAATTTATTAGATTAGGTGAAACAGACTTTCGCAAATCACCCAATGTTTAACTACAAATTAAAAAATATTGAACTGCATTATCTCAGGTATTGTAAATAAGATCTATGAGTGCTGTTGATAACTGGATACTGATTGTTTGAAATATAAATTTGAAAAATGAGAGTAAATGAATCAAAGGTTGTCCACTTAGATCATCACATAAAGAGACAATCTATAAGGTTTTACAATAAAGATGAATCAGCTTCCTCCCTAAGTAATAATCAGAGATTAAGTGACACAAATATTCGATACAATGATATTATTTCAAATTGGTTTGAAAATATAAGAAAACCAGACTTTCAAAGGGAAACAAATGCATGGTCTTCTATACAATGTACAGAGTTTATTGATTCAGTAGTTAAAGGCCAAATTATTCCAAGTATAATATTGTGGAAGAATGAAGAAAACGGGCTAGTCTATGTTTTAGACGGAGCCCATAGACTATCTATAATCAGAGGATGGATGGAAGATGATTATGGGGATAAAAATTTAGAATACTATGAAAGAAGAGATATCGATACAATAAAAAAGGTGTGTAATGAAACTAGAGATCTGATTAATAGTAAAATTGGCTCTTTCGAGGAATTTAAGAAATCATATAATTTATTGCAAAAGAAGATTGCTGAAGGAAAGGCTCCTAAAGCTGAAATGAATACGAAGAAATTCTTACAAGCAACATTTTACTCAGATGTAATTTCAGGTAACGCAGCACTATTTGCACAATGGGAGAGAGGAAATTATGAATCGGCTGAACAATCGTTTCTCAGAATCAATCGTCAAGGTCAACCACTAGCGCCTGCAGAATCGACACTTATTGAATACAGAAGAGGTAGTTATTCTCGAGTAATAATGCATATTGCTAATGCGGGTGAAGCTGGTTACTATTGGCCGTTAGATTTTAAAAATGATAATTTACAGGATACAGTAAATAGTTTCAATGAATTGGCTAAAAGCATTTACGAAAGACTTTTTATTCCTTCGTTTTCTCTTCCTATAAAGGATCTATCAGTTCCTTTACTAGTTGCTCCTGCATATTTTCAAAAACATAACTACTTGATGGAATTAATCCCTTTACTTTATTGGGGGACTGTTTCTGATGACCAAGAGCAACAGATTGATTATTTATCCTCTGATCATAAATTAGATTCCGATGAAATCGTGAACAATGCTGATAAAATGTTAAAGGTTATTGACTATAAAGTAAGTCACATTACGAGCTATAACAATGATCCTAGATCACTTTCTATTGTTCCGTTGTTTTACTGGTATAATGAGCGAGGCCAATTTATTAGATCATTGTTTTACTCTTGGGTTTACTGGTTATTTAAGGGGAGTGATGAAGATGTATTTGAACGCAAAATAATTTATACCAGCAATCGAGAAAACATCGAATCTATTTTCTTTCACTTCAAAAAAGAGATTTCAGTTTATGCTGCTAAATCTGGTGCGGGTTTAAAGGCAGTTAGACAATTATCAATCTTCTATGAAAAGTTAATTAACTATTTCCATGAAAGGAAAGATGAAAAGATATATTTTGAGGATTTAGAAGAAATAATTCCAGATCTTCTAAATCAAAAGCGACAATCAAAATCTATCAAGAGATCAGGAAGAACAACAACACTAAGAGATAAAACCCAATCTAACATTAACGAGCTTTTTGTGTCTTCGATTAAGTGCCATATTTGTGGAGGTATAGTTGACTTAAAATTTGGAGGGATTCAATATGATCACGTGCAGAAATATAAACAAGTGAAAGAGACTGATCCTGAAAATTTAAAGCCTACACATCCATTTTGTAATAATAACAGAGACAAAATTGAGAGTTATAGAAAAGGTGAAATTATAGTGGAAAGGCCGATGATGAATTTTGAGAATACAAAAAGTAATATTGAATTTAACTCAGAAAAACAATTGAGCCTATTTGAACTAGATTATCCTAAGTAGAGAATGGTTTAAAGATTTGTTATAGATTAATGTTTGCAGAATTTTAGATATGAAGCACAAAGTATAAAATGGCAGTATCTAACTTTTACGATTTATTATTCTAGTGAATACTTAATCAAAAGCAGTGTTGTACTATGTTTAAATTTAAGATCAAAAAAAATACCTATGACGGGAAATTGGAAACACGGAGGATGGTATTCTCAATATAAGAGGATACATAGATTAATAAAGCGATTTGATAAAGGAAAAGAAGATTCAATATATATAAGAACAGAGGATTTTTTGGATGACATATTTATTCTTATTCAAAATATCTATTTTCTAAAAGATTGGATTTTTGAAGACAGTGATATAGATGCTGCTGTTTTGAATACTTATGTCGAAGAAAATAATTCCTTAAAACTTTGTCGAGATATATGTAATGTAACAAAACATCATACATTAACCAGAACATCTGCAGGGTGGGATTTTGATATGGCATTCGGTATGAATTCAGAAACTGGGCGATTCGATAGAGTTATATATGTAGATGAAGAAGTGAAAGATGTAGAATTCATTATTCGAGATGCTTTAAGATTATGGGATGATTTTATTGCAATTAATTTGACTGGTGAGGAAGAATAGTTAGAACTTAAATGTTACCACTTTTCCAAGATTTCATCTTTACATAGTTTACATGATACACAACAAAATATACTATTTTTATAGAAACTTATATAGTCAAATATTTACGAGGAAGTATTGTCGCATTGTTAGTATTTAAATGTGATGCTTTGTATCTGCAGCAAGTAGATTTAGAAAATATTTTCGCACTGTAGTTCTCTCTTGCAGTACTTTTATTTTCATATCCATATACATAGATTCTGGAATATCAATAGTTACTCTCACAGTTTCTTCTTTAGGATTATGAATTTTCTTAGATAGCTTATTTACTTTATCTGGATTCTGAGAAGTCTTGATCGGTAATTCCTTTTTCTCTCCTAGAGATACATTTGATTTGAGTCCTGTATTTTTCATTAGATTATTTTTAGTTCTTTAATTATGAATTGGTTAGTTGTGTTGCTCTATATCCTTCAGTTTGATACCTGTCTAAGTTTGTCATTATCGATTCTATTTCCTTAGATAGTTTGATGGTTTCTTCTTTTGATTTTTTGTGATCATATTCATACACTCCACATCCGTTTACGTTTGCTTCTTTGTAAGCTACTCGGTTTCCTAACTGAGTTTTTAAAAGCTCTATATCTGAGCCATCTAGAATTTCTTTAGTCTCCTTATTGATAGTTATACGCTCATTAAATTGGTTGAGCAAAAAGAAAGCTGGTATGCTCTGTTCTTTAAGCATGACAGCATTATTATATCGTTCTAGAAACTTCTCAGTCGCCCATATGTCCATCGCTCCAGGTAGTATGGGTATGATCAATACATCCGCTAGGATGATGATCTTAGAGGCGATAGGGGAGAGGTTAGGAGTACCGTCGATTATGACTATCTCGTGCATCTCTTCTAGTATGCGTACATTCTTAGCGAGGATCTTACCATCAGGTAAGCCAGAGACAGGGATAGGAGGGAGTGTAGTTTTCCTATTTGATGACCATCGTAGACATGATTGATTGGTGTCCGCATCAGCGATGCACACTTGATAGCCTTGGTGTGCAAAGCACACAGCAAGGTTCTGAGCAATTGTTGATTTGCCGACTCCCCCTTTAAGACTTGATATGGATATGATCATAGATTTAGTTTTTAGATTTTATTTGATGTGGTTTGTAGACGATGACTTCTGAGTTGATTACTTGATAGATGGCAACTATCGTGTCTTGATTTGATTTAGAAGTACCATAGGTTATATAGTAGCCATTGTGATCAGCCCTAAACGTGATAGCGTCTGCAGCAGGAACTGCTATCAGCTGATCTAGTGAATCTGTAGCGATATCGTGTGTGTAGCATATTCGTATGTTAGACACTGGGCGTAGCTCAGATACGTCTATTAAAGTTGTGATCAGATCATTGTGTAATCGTGTTTTGAAATTGGGTTTTAGAGGTCTTTCTTTCATCCATATAGTGGATATTTCAGGCTTTAAATCGATGTGGCTTGTAGGTGTAGAAAATGCCTCTTGAGGCTGTGAAAATGCTACTAAAGGCATGGTGGTGCATATGCACCAAATGCACCGCAATGCACCAATGCACCAGAATGCACCACTAGATATATATATATTATTCTTCTTTTTTTCTCTATGGTGCATCATAGTGCATTGAGTATGAATATTTTATAAATAGCTGATTATTAATATGTTACATTAAATATTTGGGTGGTGCATGCTGCACCAGTGCACCACTTTGCACCAACTGTTAAATTTCTCTGGATTTGAGCTTTTTGTACTTTCTGCCTACTGTTGTGTGTACCATCTTGTGACCAAATTGATACTTGATTTCCTCTGATATTTTCCTTGTGCTGTAGTTCTTATCTCCGAGCTCCAAGATCAAGTCATTTATCTGTTGATCTTTATCTTCCATATCTTCATACTGCAGATGTTCTTTTTCGAATGCTGTGCCTACATAATCCATCACTAGCTGTGATCTTTCCTTTATGATCGTAAACTCCAATACATTTTCTTCTGTAAAGATTTCTTCATCACCTCTACACTTTAATTGCTTAATATATCGCACATTAGAATCCTTCATAGATTTAGAAATTCCGAATAGGGCAGAGGCGTAATTTGATAAAGACTTGGCTCCAGCCAAATGTCTTGATTCTAATGGTTGGCTGCGATCACGCTTTGGCGTGTGAGCTACAACCAAAATTGTGAGTCCTTTTATTTGTTTGATCAATGCTAGCAACTTCTTCATCACTTTCGTAGCTATCGTATTATCTGTAGTCTCATCACATATCCAAGTCAAGTTATCTATGATAGCTAGTCCTGGTTCTTTTGTTTTAATAATTGCCTCTATATGATCAATGATCTTATTCGCCATGTTATCCATATCTGTCCATGAGCTATCCATAGACACCCGATAGAATTTATCAGAAAATGAGTAGGGGTTTCCTTCTGCAGAATATCGATCAAACAATTGTCGCTCTACCATTTCAAAATCAAACATGATCGTATCCTTTGCATCGGACTGATTCCTTAGACCATCGATGTCTATTAAATCTTTACCCTTGGATATTGCATCACCAATCTGATAACTAAATACTGATTTTCCTGTTCCTTCATCTCCAAAAAATATTGCTAGATCACCTTCACGTAATAATGTACCTACCATCCGTTTCTGCTGATCTTGTTTAGATCCTTTGATAATAGATTGATTCACTTTTGAGATCTGTAAGATCCCTGAGGGATCTACTTGACGTAATGTTCTGTAGGCATAGTTGTACGCATTGAATATGTCACGCTTATCATCATGCGCCATAGCGATCAACTGCTTTGCTGTTTTAAGCGCAGCTCGACGCATATGCATCTGATACACGATACGTGAGTGATAGATCACATTAGCTCCTGATGAAACCATATTGGTAAGCTCAATGAGATACTGGACACTACCGATCTTTTCGATATTTCCATCTCTCTTAAGCTGCTCATGAAGCAGCAACATATCTACAGGCGTGTTCTTTTTATCAAGCCTTATAGCTGCCTTAAATATCATCTGATGCTCACGCAGGTAAAATACTTCTGATTTCTGGAAAACCGTCTTGACTGCAGCCAACGCAGTTTTGTCCAGCATGATAGCTCCAAGGATTACTTTTTCTAGATCAACTGCCTGTGGCTGTAGTTTGCCGATTAGGTCTGGGAGTTCGGCTGTGATGTCTATGAGTTGGGATTCTAACTTGCTTTGGTTTTTCATGTGCTTTGCAGTTTTGATTTGCTAAGCATACGTGTGCAATCTGTCGCTACAATTTTGTAACATCGTTGAAACGAATTGTAGTAAGGATGACTAAGGGGTGAATTTTGACTAAAAGCTGATATGATTGTAATCACGTAAGTATATTTAGCTGATTTCTAATTACTTACCTTCTTTGCCTATAATTAATAGTATGGTCGTAGCAGAATAAAGATATTTTGTGCATCTTTATATCGTAAAGTTAACAAAATTGTATAGATGATAGACATAGCTAGAGGCCAAGTAGTACAAGATTATAAATCACATCTTCAATGGGTAGAAGAGAGAATAGCTAAAGGGCCGTTTAAAATTGAGTACTTATGTGATAAGCTTGGAGTAAGTAGAGTTACTTTTTACAACAAGAGAAAAAAGCGAAGCTTCAATTTAGTGGAGATAGAAATTTTAACAGATTTGTTCGAGAAAGTTTAGCACTGTTGTAAATTTCGGTTTCTTTTTTCTTTAGATCATTCATCTTCCTTTCTGATGTTATCTTCATTTCCAGATATCTTTTCTTCTCTTGTAAATACTGTGAAGGTTTAATCATTTCCCTCTTATATTTTTCTTCTGTCATAGCCATTAGTTGAGAGTCTATTTCTACAAGATCTTTACTATTTCTAATTTCTTCTAAGTCAATATTATAATCATAAATAAGATTCTCTAGAATTATAAACTGCTCATAAATTAAGCTCTCATATCTGATGATTATAGAAGATCTTTTTAACTCTTGTAATTCTTTATTTTCATTGACAGCGAGGATACTTAAGGGATCGTATCGCAATGATGGCCTAGGACTTCCTGAAACGGTATAGGTCAAACCTAAGGATGGTAAATACTTAGTCCAGGATCTTTTCTTTTTTATATCTAGTTCTTTAAGGTCTGCCTCTAAAAGAGATTGATAATAGTTACTAAGTGAGTTATAGAAAATACTATCTGCAGGAAGCTCTTGACCTGACAAACCAAAGCAAAAGAATAAGAATACACTATTCAATAATAATCCTCTCATAAAACCCAGATAGTTTTAATTCAGCATCAGTAATTTTCGATTGATACTCATCTAGTTTGAGCCTGTCTTCGTATTGTAGTTCTTTAATTTTTATTTCTAATTCTTTGATTTTAGAATTATCTATAGTTGGTGTTGAAGGTTCTTTGAGTTTAGAGTTTTGCTCATAATATATTTCTCGTTCAATATCATTTGTAGCTCCTTGATATTTCTTTTTCGCTGAATCATATTCTGATTTGGCGGCTTTGTATTTTTGCACTATCAAATTTTGATCTTCCTGTAATCCTATTATTTGATATTTTAGTTTTTCTATTACGGGATTCCTTTGAAATGATTTTAGTTGATTCGGGATCTCTTCAATGTTTAAATTATTTAGATATTTCAATTTTAAGGTTTTTGAATCCTTCCATCTACCATTAGTCTTATATCTAAACTTATTGTTTGCATAGATGTCTATTGCAGTAATTCTGTATTGCAGTATTTCAGTAAATAAGGAATCAATATCTATTTCAGAAAAGTGCACTTTCTCAAAACGGAAATTTTGACCAGAATGATTCGGAATAACTTCTTTTACAATTTGATTAGATTTAGGTAATGTGACAAAACTTTCACCTTCTAGCAAAGTCATTTTAGATTCATCAGTATCAACACAAAGCCCACTCCCGACAATCAATTCAGATCCTTCTTGAATCGAGTAGTTAACTAATAACATGTCATCAGACTTATTAAACTCACTTTTCAAATGCTTAAGACTACCAAACAATCGATTATAGCTAGTCCAGAATCCATTTTTTATTAGTGGTTTCATAAAGAAAGCTGAGACTATAAAGAAGCATAGCACAATAGATTCACTCCTTAGATCTCCAGTTCTCAATCTCATGTACGGGTTGCCAGGTATAACACATGAGTTCTTTAAAAATGGATAGAACAGTGGCACACCTTGCACAGTCATCATGTCAAATATCAAATGGCTTAGTAACGCTAAAAAATAAAGTTTAGCCAACGGGATTGATGGGAAGAATGCATTCTGAATAGCAGATACTAGAAGTGAAGTAGAAATCAAAAAGAACAATGAATGAGTAATAGTCCTGTGGCCATACCTTTGATTTAGGAACTTAGCTAAAGGAAAAAACATCTTACCAATAATTGACTTAGTGTGATCAATATCTGGGAGTAAAGCCGCAAAGCCTATAACAACTATATACTTCCAATCACTTAGAATATTCAAACCCATAATAGATCCGAAAACTCCAGTAAAAGTAAATCCACCTACTAAGTGATTTGGTGCAGTCATTAGATATATCTTCTTTTACCAAACTGGAATAGGTTTCTAGCAAATAAGGCAAACAATAAAAAGGCTCCTCCAAATAACTTGAACGCTCCTGAATCATCTCCCATTTCTCCTCCAACATATCTCAACACCATCAAAGACGACAAACCCACTACAACTGGAATACTCATATCTATATCTGATTTAGCTGCAGTATGTCTTATATCTCTTACTTCATCTATAGTTATCTCAGGTTCCTTCCTAAACCTTTCAATCAGCTCGTAAGTAAATAATGGATTCCCTTCAGTCTGTTCCCAAACATGATTTTTAAATGCCTCATAGTCTTTGATTCTAGAGCGAAAGCTCTTTGATAAATGATAGATCATCTTGATACTTTCAGGTCTTGTAAGTGGTCTTAATTGTACTTTCTCAAAGTTTGTAAGGAAGCTTGAATATTCAATTTTTATCCGCCTAGCAGCGACAATAAAATGAAAATGATTCTTAAGCTTTTCTAAAATTGTTACACCGCTCTTAGTGATATTGGTTAGATCATCAATTATTAAGGTGTACTCATGCCTTTCACATGATTTCAATATCACCTCTATGAGAAATGCAGCGGATTCCTTTGTAATTACTTTCTGAATATCTGCTTGTTGTACTATTAGATCTATTACATTTTTTTTCTCCCCACCATGTAAAGTCAACAGCAAATTCCCTAACGTCTTTTTAACTCCACTAAAATCACTAAGTCTTAATATCTTATCATTTTGAAACTGGTTAATCAGATGTGACTTGCCAATTCCTTGAGAGCCAGATAAAAAAATGTTTACTTTCTTCCTATGTAACTCATGCAATTTCTTCAGTTCTTCTTGTCTACCTATATGTATACTTGTTAATCGATTCTCGTGATGAAAGTGAAATACAGGTTTCTTATTGAGTAACCTTCTTCTAAGCTTTAAATACAAGCTCTTTGTTTCAATTGATTTTATAGCCAATTGCTTTTCCTTCTCTGGTACATGGAGATAGATTTCTGTAGTACGACTTGAGGAATGTCCTAATAGCTTCTGTGCTGTCCTTATATCGTTTCCATTAGATACTATCCTAGTAGCGAATGTATGCCTTAGCATGTGCGGATTAATTGCCCAGGAAGACTTCCTTTTGAGCATCATATAAATCCTTACTCGATCTATATGGCCAGATTTTGATTTAGTTGGGAATAGATAGGCTTCATCAGACTTAACCTGCAATTTTATATAAACATTACTAAGAGCATCAAGCACTCTATTTGTCATCGGAATAGATCTATAAACAGGATTAGACGATCTCTTCTTTAGAGATGGAATTACAATCTTAGATTCTTGATAATCAAAATGACCAACTTTAATTGCAGCTACTTCAGAAACTCTTAACCCACAGTCTAGCATTAACAGAATCATCAAACGATGTCTAGGGTTATTTCTTACTCTATCCAATAGCCCAGCTTGGTCTTCCTTACTTATAAGTTTGATTTTTCTAGTATCAGCAATCATTCTAAATACATCACTGCAAAATTTATGCTTGTTTGTGTACAGGTATGATCAAAATTGAATAACCTAAAAGTGTAAAAAGATTTATCATCGGGGGGGTATGGGGGGGAACACTATATAAGTAATGTTCTCTATATGAAATCCTCAAAAGAGAACATAAGAACAATAGCTATATCAAAGCCAATTCAAAATCATATTTGGTGTTGGTAAACAATAGTTAAGTATTCAAGGAATGCAGTAAATACGGATTTACTGAAATACTGAGTTCAGGAATAGCAAAATTAGAGACGAAAAAAATGCAAAAAAAAATAAGCAAGACTCAAGCTTGCTTATTTTATCGATTTAAGATTTACTCGTACTCAAGAAGAAAAAAGATTAAATCTGAATCAAATGTGAAACTTCGAACCTTCTTAAAATTTGGAAGAAACAAAGCTTTCTCAAATGTTACAGTACACATTTGAGATTCTCGATTCTTATCATAATGAAATTTTACGCTATAACCAGGGCAACCTTCAAAAGTTATCCATTGGTTTTTATTTATCCATTGTTCTGATGGAATAGAGTGTAATTCTCGAATAAATTTCATGAACAATTTAAATTGTTCTGTTGTAAATTTAAATGACATAAGAGTTGTTGAGTTGAGAGCCGTCCTGTACCTGCAAGTATTAAAGGACGGCTCGGTTATTTAATGAAGTTTAGTATTCAGAAGGCAAAAGACAAATTCCGTTCAAGACGTATAATTTGATTTCCTTTAATGGAAAATCAGAAAACGGAATTTCCTGTTGGTAGATAATTTCGTCGGTCTGCCAATCATGTACATTAAATTTGTACACAGATTCTTTAGTGTTTTGTAGCTTGACTACATAACTCTTATCAGTTTGATAAGTTTGTTGAGTTATCAAATCAAAGAGCCAATAAGCACCACAATTTTTTCTGATATAGTCTGCTCCATCGGTTAGCCTCAATGACAATTTGAAAAACTTATGTTCCCAATAGTTTACTGTTCCTTTAAATTGTGTCATTTCATTAATGATGACATTTTGTGTTTTCATAACTAGAAATTTAATAAGTGATAAAATCAGCGCTGACCTCTGATGTATGCCTGAAGGATAGAAGCATCCACACCACATGAACCAAGGAAATATCCTCTAGCAAAAAATGCTCGTTGTTTAAGCTCAGGAAATGACTTCATCATTTGTGATGCCATATACTGTTTAAGCTGCCCTATAAACTTGGACAGGTGTACATCTGGACTTATTTCAAAGAACAGATGTATGTGATCAGGTTGAACTGCAAATTCATGCACACAACCACCCATAACAGTAGTCTTGTAATAAATGAGATCCTCTAGCATTGTTTTATAAATGCCAAAAAGAATTTCTTTCCTTCGCTTAGGAATCAGAATGAGGTGAAACCTAATTCTGTGTTTAGAATGTTTTGTTTTTTTCATAGTACTTCGTTTTTAGAAAATGCAGGGCTCCGCGCTAAAATGATACCCATAGGCAACCCATACGTGTGTAGGCGTAGACTGTCAAGGTGGATCGCTCCGACGTTTTCGGCGGAGTGCGTGTTAAGATATGTGTAGAGGAGACCTTTACAGGCTACTAAGCGTGGCTGTACCTTTGACTCTGGGTATCATTGTGGGAGGGGAATAATGAGTCGAGTTGGATTTTAGAAAGTGAACGGTTTGTCTGAGAATAAATCACTCATCTCTACATTGAGGCCTTGGGAGATAGTAACTATCTCGTCTAAATATGAGTTTTCAGACCCAGCTTCAATTTCTTCTAGGGTAGTAATATCTATTTTGGTATCTAGAGCTAAAACCTCCAATGAAATATTTTTAATAAGTCTTATTTTGGTTATTCTCTTACCTAGCTTATATGCAAATTTTTTAAAATTTTCCATTTATCTAAGGGTTTACTAAAAGTACCAAAAGCTAACTAATTTATATTATCAGCTATGCTGATGTCTCTCTCCCTACAATTGAATTTTCAAATAGTTATGTAGGGGTTGGAGTAGGGTAGGACAGTGATATCTGCGGAGTAGGACGGATTGTGGCGCGAATGCTCCGTCCTGTGTTGAGCTTATCTGTGTCATAGCCTACTCCTTTGATTACGAACGTGCTACGGATGTAGTCGATGTCCGGAGGACATCGAAGTGAGAGACACCACGACTCTATGATCGTGGGTGGGTGAGCCTCTGGCTGATATACTGTCCTGGAATGTCGCAATTGTGGAGCGTATATTTTTCAACACACGCGGAGGAGCTTGCAGAATGTAAGGACAGCTTATCAGACACTTCAATTAATCCATACCGCCGTAGTGCTGGCAGCTCCCTACCGCCGCTGAGCTAGAAGCCACCTGCTCTGCAGGTGGAGTTCTCACTGATATCCTTTTTTATGGAAAGTTTTGCTCTTTTAAAGTTGGGAGTAGGGAGGTGCTTGCGCTCGGCGGTATACCTTCCTTTGCACTACTGTGCAGTTACAATTCATAGGATGATCTGTAGTGCATTAAGCGTTGGGAATCATGCTATACCAACCCTGGTGGAGTGTTATGTGCGAAAAGCTAATTTATGTTGGAGTGGTATTAATCTGCAACTAGGTTGCGAGAAACTTGTATTACCTTTACATACGTAATGAAAATTATAGCACTCCTATTATCAATTTATCTCACAGCACTATCTGTAGTGCCGTGTACTGATAGTATGACCTCGTGTACCAGCCATTCAGGCATTGAGTTGTCAATCGATGAGCATGACCATGACCATTCAGATCATCAAGATGGCTGTACGCCTTTTTGTGTATGTGCCTGTTGTGGTTCTTTAGTGATATTACCCACTATTCAGAAAATGGGAGATCCTAAAGCTAAGATTTCTACAGATTTCCTATTTGATTACTCATTTGCATATTCGTTTGAATATAGCGAAGGAGTCTGGCACCCACCCATATATAGTTAAGCCATTTTCAAGGGATAACTATGTCATTTCAGATCATAGTTTTGGTTTAACTTTTTCAAGAAGAAATAATGTTTGATAACATAATCGCTTATTCGGTTAAGAATAAGTTTGTCATAGGGCTATTTGTAGCAGCCCTTATAGTTTGGGGATTATTTTCGCTCAAGCAGCTACCTATAGATGCTGTACCTGATATTACTAATAATCAAGTACAGATCATCACTATATCGCCTACTCTTGCCACGCAAGAAGTTGAGCAATTTATTACAACCCCTGTTGAGCTTGCTGTACAGAGTCTACAAAAAACAGAGGAGATACGTTCTATCTCCCGTTTTGGGCTTTCCGTTGTTACTGTCGTATTCGAAGAGAACTACGATGTATACTTGGCTCGACAACTGGTCAATGAAAAACTCAAGGAAGCACAGGAAGATATACCTGATGGATTAGGAACACCAGAGATGGCACCGCTTTCGACTGGCTTGGGTGAAATTTATCAGTACGTAGTGCGGCCAGAGGAAGGGTTTGAGGATAAGTATACACCTACCGAGCTAAGGAGTATACAGGACTGGATCGTTACTCGGCAGCTTTTAGGTATAGAAGGTGTTGCAGAAGTGAACTCCATGGGTGGTTTCCTAAAGCAGTATGAGGTTGCTGTAAATCCTGATCTTTTAAAATCATTAGGTATTAGTATCTCAGACATATTTAATGCTTTAGAGAAAAGCAATGAAAATACAGGTGGTGCTTACATAGAGAAAAACTCTAATGCCTATTATATCAGATCAGAAGGCTTGGCTAGATCTTTAGATGATATTGGGAATATAGTTGTTAATGATGCTAGCAATATTCCTGTATTGGTAAAAGATGTTGCCACTGTACAATATGGCAAAGCACCTCGATATGGAGCATTGGTAAGAGATGGTGAAGAAGTAGTAGGCGGAAAGGTAATGATGTTCAAAGGAGCTAATTCTGCACAGGTGACAGAATTGGTCAAAGAACGGGTTATTCAAATTCAAAAATCACTTCCTGAAGGTGTAGTTATTGAGTCCTACTTGGTAAGAGATAAGTTGGTAAGTACTGCGATAGGAACTGTCAAAAAGAATTTGATTGAAGGTGGTCTTATTGTCATTTTTATTCTGGTATTACTTTTGGGCAATTGGAGAGCAGGACTTATTGTAGCCTCCGTTATTCCTCTGGCTATGTTATTTGCCGTTTCTATGATGAACTTATTAGGTATCTCAGCTAATCTTATGAGTTTAGGGGCTATTGATTTTGGGTTGATAGTAGATGGTGCTGTTATCATTGTAGAAGCAATAGTCCACCGATTACAGATCAAAAAAGCAGGCAGCAATCTTTCGCAAAATGAGATGGATTTAGAAGTAATTAGCTCCTCTCAGAAAATAAGAAGTTCAGCTGCATTCGGCGAGATCATCATCCTGATGGTGTACATACCCATCTTAGCATTAGTAGGTATAGAAGGAAAAATGTTTAGGCCAATGGCACAGACGGTCATGCTTGCTATTGCTGGGGCATTAATTCTTTCATTGACTTATGTACCTATGATGGCAGCATTGGTACTCAATAAAAAGGTGGTCAATAAAAAAACTATAGCAGATAGAATTATTGGGTTTTTCCAAAAAGGCTATACACCGATATTAAATGCAGCACTTAGATTCAAAGCACTCTTTATTTTAATTACCGTTGTAGCATTTTTATTCAGTCTGTTTATTTTCAGTAGGATGGGAGGGGAGTTCATCCCGACATTAGAAGAAGGTGATTTGGCATTGCAACATATCCTTCCGCCTGGTAGCTCACTCTCTCAAAGTGTGGAAACTGCAAAAATGATACAAAATAAAATACTCAAAGATTTTCCAGAAGTAGAAGATGTAGTTGCCAATATTGGATCTGCTGAAATCCCAACTGATCCTATGCCTGTAGAAATAGCAGATTATGTATTGGTAATGAAGCCCAAATCAGAGTGGACTTCTGCAAGTTCCAAACAAGGTATGTTTAATAAACTAGAAGAAGCCTTGCATGATATTCCAGGAGTAGGATTTGAATTTTCACAACCTATACAGCTTCGGTTTAATGAACTAATGACAGGCTCAAAAGCCGATATAGCTATCAAGTTATTTGGTGATGACTTAGATATACTATTCCAAAATGCGACTAAGACAGAGAGCGTGATCAAGCAGATAGGAGGTGTAGGAACAGTGAATGTGGAGCAGACCATAGGAATGCCTCAGGTTATGGTGAAGTATGATTATCAACGCATGGCACAGTATGGCTTGCACATTCAGGAAGTCAATCAAGTTATCCGTTCTGCATTTGCAGGTGAGAAAGCAGGAATTATTTACGAAGGAGATAAGCGATTCGACTTAGTTGTTAGACTAGCTGAAGCGAATAGAACAGGTATAGAAGATGTAGAAAACCTTTATATCACACTAAATAATGGTGGCCAAATACCACTTAACAGTGTGGCAAACATTGACCTGATAAACGCGCCAATGCAAGTTTCTCGTGAGAACACTAACAGGCGTATCGTAATAGGTGTAAATGTGGGCGATACAGATGTAGAGTCATTAGTTGAGAAAATACAAAATGAATTAGACGCTAAAGTTGATCTACCAGTAGGTTATTACTTTACTTATGGTGGACAGTTTGAAAACTTAAAGGCTGCCAATGCCAGACTATCGATTGCAGTCCCAATGGCGTTAGCATTAATTTTCATTTTGCTCTACTTCACATTTAGTTCTGTATCACAAGCAGCATTAATTTTTACGGCAATTCCTTTATCTGCCATTGGAGGGATATGGGCTTTAGAGCTTAGAGCGCTACCATTTAGTATTTCGGCAGGTATAGGTTTTATAGCCTTGTTTGGTGTTGCAGTTTTAAATGGTATTGTTCTTATCGGATATTTTAATCAACTCAAAAAAGAAGGTATGAAAGATATAAAAGAGAGAATAACAATAGGTACGAGAGTAAGATTAAGACCAGTGATAATGACTGCAGCAGTGGCATCACTTGGATTCTTACCAATGGCGATTTCTACTTCGGGCGGAGCAGAAGTGCAGAGGCCGTTAGCGACAGTTGTTATTGGTGGTTTGATAACAGCTACTTTTTTAACCTTGGTCATACTTCCTGTTCTGTACTATTGGTTAGAAAAGTGGAGCGAAAGAAAGTCCAATAGGATGAATATTTCTAAAAGTGGTACCATAGGAGTCTTTTTGATTTTAGGTTTATCAGTATCTACTCAAGCACAGCAGCAAGCTCTTGACTTGGAAAGTGCTATTGCAATGGCAGTAAGTAATCACCCTAACATAATAGCGGCTAGTCTGGAGGTTGAGAAAAATAAGTCTTTGCAAAACCTGAAATACAACTTGGGTGCTACAGATATATCTTATCAAGGTGATGGCTTGTTCGATAGAGAATTTGGACAGCAGGTAAACCAGATTGGTGTAGTCCAGGAATTCCCAAGTCGAGGTGTTACCAAAGCTCAGAACAAATTACAAGATGCTTACACCAACCAAAGTAATACGTATCAGAAAATAACTGAGAACGAACTAAAATGGAAGGTCAAGCAACTCTATTATGATATTCAGTACAAAAAGGAATTAGAAAAACTCTATGGTGATCTTATTTCTACCTATAAAGAATATCATAGGAAAGCGACTGTAAGAGTGCAATTAGGAGCTGCGAATCGTATCGAAGTATTGAACCTACAATCTAAATGGAATGAATACGAACTACTCTTAAATCAAGTAAAAATAGAAATTGCCAATTTGAATAAGCGATTTCAATTATTACTAAATGCTCAAGAGTTCATAACTACAAGCGGTAGTCTATCAACGGCAAACTATTCTATTGAAATAGACACAACTACTAATCCACTTCTTTTACAACATCAGCAAGAAATTGCCATAGAAAATGCGAAAGTAAATGCGATGGAAGCTGATTTAAAACCAAGCTTTAATGCAGGATATGCTTTACAAAAGTTTAATCAAGGTGGTTGGCTCAGTGCCGTACAATTAGGTGTTGCCTTACCATTATTTAATGGTGAAGCTAAAAAAAGAATAGAGGCTCAGAAAATGCAAATTGACATCGGCAACTATCAATACGAAAGTAAACTGCTCAGTTTCAAACAAGATCAATTAGAAATAGAAAACACCTTGGACTTATATCAAGCAGGAGTGGATTTCTACAAAAACCAAATAGAAACCATTAACCCAGAGATGATCAGAATAAGTGAATTGAATTACCAGGCAGGAGAAATCTCTTACTTAGAATTGTTGAAC
>Ga0209187_1001025_pt1 | contig 36922 bp, 26 predicted proteins | sample BantaG_FD_187430 | JGI IMG/M metagenome (GOLD analysis project Ga0209187, IMG submission 187430) | Marine algal microbial communities from Bantry Bay, Ireland - BantryBay_4 metaG (SPAdes) (version 2) | ecosystem: Host-associated > Algae > Red algae > Unclassified | place: Bantry Bay, Ireland...
CTGAAAACCTACGTCTTCGCCGTTCTTCTACTGTCATGATTTCTAATTTAGTAAAAGTTTTCCACAAAAATTACGTCAACCTATATCATGAGAGAACATTAGTTTCAAAAAAAACTAAAGTGTTAATGAAATACATTAATGCCAACTACTTAGAATAGATAATAGCTTACTACAATTCTCAATGGCAGATTGAAAGTAGCGGCTCCATAGGGGCCAAATATCAATAGCAAGAATAAAGCTATAAACTGAAGCTCCGTTAGTGCCCGCTCCGATTTTCTCAGAGAGTGACACCAGATTCACGGTAGTCTAGAATAATCATTCTGATTCGAAAGTATAATCTGTAGAATAATCAATATTGTGTGCCTCTAGAAAATCTATATATTCTTCACTAAATGATTTTCTAGCATGATGGGTTTCTTGATTTTCAATATAAGTAGCAGTTTTAGAAACTAAAGAATGACTTACCGTAAAAGCTCCAAATCCAACCTGCCATCCAAATTTCGAAGGATTGAATTTATTTTGATTGACCCATTTTGAAGAACTAGATTTAATATCGCGAATCAAATCGGATAAATTACAATTTGGTTTTGTCCCAATAAGCAAATGGACATGGTCAGACATTCCATTGATCTGCATTAATTTTTGATCTTTTTTTGTTACGATACCAGTTATGTATTTGTATAATTCATCTTTCCAGTTTTTCTCGATGTAACTTGGTTTGTTACTTAGTCTACCATCTACTGCAAATACAATATGGAAATAAAGTTGTGTGTAAGTGTTAGCCATAATTTTTTTGTCTAAATTAATCATATACTTTTATGTATTCATCAGTCTAGAAGAAATTTTTTGCTTTTTAATATTACATAGGAGGTGTCACTTCTACGAAGCTTATAGTACAGGGATGATTTGAACTATTGATAAGTCGCCACTCCGTGGTTTTTATAAAGTAAACTTTAGTGTAGTGGCTCCAGAGGAACCAAATATCTATAGATAAGTGGGGTTGAATGATCCCAAGCTCTATTGCTTAATTATGTGAAAAGGTGCCACTTCTACGAAGCTTTAAATTTGATCAATGCTTGGCTATTGATATGTCGCCACGCTGTGGCTGAGTCATGGTAAATTAAGTAAAGCGGCTCCAGGGGAGCCAAATATCAATAGCACTAGTGACTGCATGATCTGAAGCTCCAAAGGAGCGACACCAGAATGCTGACAAAAATTAGCTTTATATAATTTTTTAGTAATATGTGAATCCCCCGCGCTAGTGATAGTAGTGGTACTCTAGGTGATAGATCGCAGTGCAGCTGGGTGCTGAGCAGGCTCCGACGAAGGGAGGAGACAAACAGTGCCCTTAGCTAAACTGAGGTCTAGCGTCTGGAGTAGGAACGGATAGCACGGCCAGCGCCCAAAAATAAATACCTTAAAAACAAAAATTTACCCTTACCTTACACCCGATTTGGTGAATGATGCTTTCCAAACCATCATTCTTAAAAGGGAATCCAGTGAAAATCTGGGACAGTCCCCGCTGCTGTAAGCTCCAAAATCGCTTTTGTCAAGAAAACCACTGTCCGTCGGATGGGAAGGTGCAAAAGTGGAGTAAGTCAGAAGACCTGCCACATCGCTTATTCATTTACTTTCGGAGGAAAAGTCAAAGGAACTATACAAATGCCGTTCACTTCGCCATATGCTGAAGTGTATAGCGAGCATAGATCCTTTTCATTTTTTTTCTGATATTTTTTTTGATGGTAATGATCATGGCTTTACGCACACTGTGTATTTGGTTTTGTATATGCTGCTGCTGTTGTGTTTGCGCACAACAGGTAGAGATGATACCTGTGCGACTGGTAGAGCAGCTTAGCGAGCAGGATACGCTAGAGCCAGTACAGGAAGGCTATCCATTGATCGAAGTGCAATTTTCCATTATCGTCGAAGAAGATCCACTAGCAACAAAAGAGGAATGGAGTCAAGAGGATATAAAAACGACATCTGCAGTAGATGTATCTGAACTATTACAACGCTCTTCGGGTGTATACGTGAAAGGTTATGGAGCAGGAGGATTAGCAACGGTGTCACTGCGGGGTACAGGAGCGGGAAGATCCTCAACTGTCTGGAATGGAATGCCGCTAATCGGATCGACCTTGGGGCTCTTGGACTATTCTTTGCTGAATGTAAATCTATTCGAATCAGTACAACTATCGTTAGGAGGAAGAGCACTAGATGGCTCAGGTGCCATCGGAGGAGGGGTATACTTAAATAATAATTCTACGCTAAATGACAATGAATTTTCGGTCGGACTAAAAACCGTACTAGGTAGTTTTAATAGATTTAATCAAGGGCTGAACTATAGTGTCAAAAGTGAAAGGTGGTGGGCATCTACCCGAGCCTCTTGGGAAACTTCTGAAAATGACTTTACCTATCAAATCCGTGAAGACCTTCCCGAAATTACCAATACAAATGCTGCTCGAAATCAAGTAGCATTACTACAATCCATCGGTTACCAGATCAATGATAAGAATAATATAGCGGTGCACTTTTGGGCGCAAGATAATGATCGGGAAATCCCACCTACCACTGTGCAAACGCGGAGTGTAGCATCGGTAGAAGACAAAACCATTCGACTACAAGGAGTCTGGAATCAGGAAAGTAATGAAAGACTAAGTTGGACTACGATCGCAGCAACCAGTTATAACCAAAATATATACGAAGATCCCATCAATGGAATATTTGGAGATAACATATTTAGACAAGTCTATTTAAAAACGGAAGCTAGATACAACACCAATCATGGAACTTGGTTGGCTGGGGTGAGTAATCGATTATCTCAGGCAGAAACTGAAAACTATAATGAGTCCATCCGTCAAAACCAACTTGCCTTCTTTGTAAATTACTTTCGAACGATTCAGGATTGGCATGTAAACATTTCTCTAAGAGAAGACATCATTAATGAAAATTTAAGCCCGATCACAGGACAGGCTTCGCTAAGTAGATTTTTATCTGAGAAACGAATTATGTTTAACGTCAATATAAATAAACACTTTCGAGCACCTGCCTTAAATGATCTGTATTGGGCTCCAGGTGGAGACGTGAATTTGGTTCCCGAAAATGGATGGGGTCAAGAGCTAACAATGGAATACATAGATCATAAAAAATGGAGACTAGGCTTTACTGCATATAATACCACCATTCAAAACTGGATACAATGGGGACGAATGGATGGAAGTTCTTTCGTCAGTGCTTTAAACTTACCCAAGGTTTGGTCAAGAGGTATCGAAGGTTTTTTTAATGCGGTGGTGGGCAATAGGTACCGTCAATTTAATTTACAAATGTCTTATAATTACAATCCATCGACCTATCAGTTCTCTTTATTGAATCCTACCATAGAAGAATCAGATCAAGTGTATTACACTCCATTGCATCAGGCAGTGGCAAGTCTGACTTGGGAGAAGCCCCAATATAGCATATCTTATACGCATCGATTTCAATCAGGCGTAACCACTATTTTAGATCCTTTGGATGGTTTTCATTTAGGAACGCTACGTGCTAGGTGTGCGCATAAAAACGCCAACCTTTTTGTGGAAGTCAATAATCTTTGGAACGCAAACTATCGCCTCATTGAAAGACGAGCCATGCCTAGCAGATATTTTAATGTCGGGATCAATTTTGAAATAACAGAAAATCTAAAAAATACGAAATGAGAAATTTTACAATTGGAGTACTTATACTTTTTATGTCTTTTGCCATGAGGGCACAGCAAGTAAAGGCGGATTTTGAAAACTTTGGTTTAGAAGCAGGAGAGTTTATCAATAATGATACTATTGGTGAAGGTTTTAAATCTGGCCTTGTCAGTTTACCTAATGCATACACACCTTCTTATGATAGTTGGTCAGGGTGGGCAATCTCCTCTATGACAGATGCGGTGACCCCTGGGTTTGCAAATCAGTATAGCTCAATAGCAGGTTCGGGATTTGATGGATCGACTACCTATGCAGTAGCTTTTGAGTTTGGGGAAAATAGAATAGATATTGAATCTGAATATAATTCTGGTATAGGGACGGTAGGCATGTATGTATCTAATAGTACTTACGCCTATTTCAGTATGCTGGAGGGAGATGCTTTTGCAAAAAAATTTGGTGGAGAGACAGGGGAGGACCCAGATTTTTTATCCATCGTTTTTAGAGGTGCTGTAGACGGTGCAGTAACAGAAGATTCAGTAGAGTTTTTCTTAGCAGACTTTAGATCTGACGTAACCGACGAAGACTATATATTGGATGAATGGTCTTGGGTAGATTTGAGTTCTTTGGGGTCAGTGGATGCAATTACTATCAATATGAGATCTTCGGATGTAGGGGCTTTCGGAATCAATACTCCACTATATTTCTGTGTTGATAATATAGAAGTAATAATAGATCCACTAAATACGTCCTACCAAAATTTAGAAGATATAAAACTTTATCCTACATTAGCGAAAGATAATCTAACAGTTGAATTACAGTCTTCAGAAATAGCCAATTTAGAAGTAGTTTCTTTAATTGGTTCACCAATTAAAAATATTGAATTTATTGGTGGAAAAGTGGATGTGAACCTAAGCCAATTATCAAGCGGATATTATTTTATACGTATCCAACAAGGAGACGCTGTAGGCACTAAAAAGTTTGTAAAACTGTAGAGTACCAACCACTTTTAAAAACCAAATACCTATAAAGCCGAGTAGTGAATTTTCGCTTCTCGGCTTTTTTTATACCTTTATCGCTATGCGGTACATATTTTGATTTACTTTAGTGTAATAAGCTGTTATCCAATGTTTAAATCGAATTTTATGCGTGCTGCAGGTGTTCCTTCCAAAAAAAAGCTAAGCTTCGCGGTGAAGCCACCATTAAGAATGTACCTCCGCAAATATACGCGTGAGACCAGTTTACCCGTGAAGTACGGCGATCTAATGCGTTTTGACAACACCGCATCATTGATCGATGGACATGGAGAAGATACCCTCTGGGAGACGGCGTACTACAGCGAGTCCGATACCAAAGAGTTGCATGAAGCTTTGACGCAAATATACGCGCTCTTAAAAACGGATGGTAATGTTGAAGTGCTAGAGCATCTATCTGTAGCACGAATAGACTGGTGCAGCTTTGGCAATACACATCCATTTCGTATTCGCATCATCAATCGATACAATGATAACTATGACCACTTTTACGTTAAGAAGGCAGACGCCTCTAGAGTGTATGGTTTAGAGTTGGAGCATATATTATCACCTGAGCGGATCACGTATATGGTCGATCAAGAAACCTTGATCGAAGAGCATATTGCGGGGATACCTGGTGATCGATTTGTAACACACAATCTAGAGGTGCCCAAGTTTGACCAAACAAGAATTTCTAAAGAATTTGTCAAGTTTAATGAGCGCTGCTTCGTTCGTTTGCTTGGAGACATGCGATCTTATAATTATGTAGTGGACGTGACTCCAGATATAGAAGGGAATCAATATCGAATAAGAGCCATAGATTTTGACCAGCAATCCTACGAGGGAAGAAAATCATTTTATCTACCGCAGTATTTTAAAGAAAATAATCCAATCATCAAAATGGGTATGTCGCTGATGGATCCTGATACGGTGACACAGTACCAACTTGAGGAACGTACCTTGATTGCAAATAGAGCCAAAGCGGGTTCAGAAAGGCTGAGAATGTTGCTAGATGTTATGCGCCGAGATCAGATCAGTAGCGCTGAGAAAATTGAAAAATTAAAAATGGAATTGACAGACCATCATAAAAATGACGCCTTCTCTGCCTGTAAAAATATGGGAGATATTGTGCTGACCAATATTAACTTAATCACCAAAAAAGTGTTTACCCAGAGTATGGGTAATTCGAATTTACTTTAAAAACTCCAATCCTTTCTCCAAGTATCAATGATATCAATATAAAATCGGAAAGTGGCATTCGTCTTACTAATATTAGAATTAGCCAATACACCATAGATACCTAAACGTAATCTTCGTCTTGCGCCAAGCTTGAAAGTTCTCTCCAGCCCAGCGAAGACTTCCTCATGTCGGATCTTTGCGTCATCTACCCAAAGCAATCCACCACCCGCAACAGCTTGTACACGAAGCAATTTGACCAACGGAATGTTATTGACGAGTGCACCATTAAAGTGATGAATGTAGTGTCCTTCGAAATAAAAATTTGTCGTGGTTAAAGCCGTATCCAAGGCATTGAAATTATACAAAGGATCTTCCTGCCAAATAGGATTAGATTGATTGAATCGTTTCACATCAACAAAGCGCACATCTTTGGTATTAAAGAAATCGCCTATCTTAATGTTGTACTTAGAAGTACCGATGGTGCCCAGTACAATGTCTTGTTCCGTTATGAGTTCCAGTCGATCAAAATCGATATCACTGCCGATAAAATCATTCCAGCCTTTCTCGTATTTTAAAGTAAAGGTTGGGTACTTACTACCTAGAATCACTTTTCGTGTGGGCTCGGTCATATACCGCTGCTGCGGCGTATAGCTCAACCTGATCTCCGATATCAAAGCTTCATATGGTTGGAAATCTTGAGCGGGTTGATCATCTATAATTTCCGTGATAAAAGTTGAAGTCTTAAAGCGATCTGCAGATTGTCGATTATTGTGCGACAGGTTCAATCCAAAATATAGTCCATTAAAAATTTCAACTCGACTACCAAATTCAATCCTATCATTTAGGTAGTAGTTAGAAGATCTCAGTTGATTAATGATGGCATCATTATAATTGATCGACTCGAAATCCCGGCCTACCTCAAAACTAAAATCCAATAACTTATGCGGGTCTACTCTTGTCCATGTATTAAAGTAACCCTGTACATCCTTATTTTGCAGACCAACAGTGGCTCGAGTATTTACCCTCAACATTCGTCCATCTTTAAACCTCTTAAAGTATTCTGCATAAGGCCCAACCCGCCATCCACCGATGATTTTAAAGTCTAAAAGCGATGGTATTGGACCTATCCACAATTGACTTTTCTTTCTATGATTTCTAAAGCCAACACCATCCCATACTATATCCAAAAAGTCGATTCGATTATAGTCATTATCCAAGGAGTCTAGATATTTATCGCTCGTTATCCAGGCTTGTACACTATCCTGATACGCGACCAGTTTTTTCTGCTCCACAGTCAGAGGTTCAGGTCTGCTTTCTTCCCAATAGGTGGAGTCTCTTTCCAGTGCCTCCTTCGTCAAAACAGAAATTTCGTTTCCAAAAAACTTAGGTTCAAATACCACATTCTTTTTGAAATCTTCCACTCGGATGACCGTATTACCCACAAAGTTTTTACGCCCACCGATCTTGGTCTCGTAGTCAAATTCTTGTCTAGAGATAATCCACACGCTATCCACCTGTTCATAGTTCTGCTTGATGCTGAATTTGTCATAAAACTTCGGCGCATTCTTATACATTTGCAGGTCAAGACGATTGATATTCCAAAGTCCCTCATTGATATAAATCATACCCGATACGGTAGCATTTCCTTTTTTTCTAGGGATGACCTTTATCTTATAGACCAGCTGCCCACCATCTTCTACGGTAGCCTCTATGAGTTTATACTTATAGGAAAGTATAGACGTATTACTGATCGGTGATATGATTGGTACATCGGATATGCCTTTCAGCTTTACCAGATTTCTATAAAATGAAAAATCAATTTCGGAAAGATTTGGGATGAACAAAGATTCCTTTCTGCCATATACGGTAAATGCATTTCGAATCTCCTTATATGCTTTCGGCGCTTGATGATACAGTGTCAACTGCATCTCGACCATATTGATCTTATTCATCTCCGCGTCCAATTTCTTTTGCATTTCTTCTAGCGGATCTATTGGAGATCCATCTTTGTTGAACTGCTTTTCCTCTTCTATAACCTTATTTTTCTTCTCCGTTTCATTCAGTTCTTCTATGCTCTTGAGGTATATAGTACTTTCTGAGGTAGCAACAGGATTGATGTATTTACTTTTCGCATCGATTACTTTTTTGATGATGCCAAAGGCAGGATCTTTCTTATTAGATCTTACGACGATCTCCTCCATTTGCACCGTATTTTCTTCGAGCGTGGCGAAGATCTTAAAGTCGATAGGTTCGTTAAGATTCGCACTCAGCGTCTTTGGTTCATATCCGATCGCAGAGATCACTACAGTATATTCACCCTCGATGCGTAAACCTAAGAAAAACACCCCATCAAAATCAGCCGATGTACCCGTCGCCAATTCGTTGATATAAATATTAGCATACGGAATACCAAAGCCATTTTCATCCACTACAGTGCCCGATATACTCTGCGCATAGCATGAACCTCCCATGATAAACATGAGTAATATAATTGATAATGATTGGATTAACTGCCTCAATTGATAGCCCGATTTGAATTGACAAAGATAAAACTGATTGGATCAAGTATTAGTATAGATAATATGTCATAAAAGATGTTTTAGTTACCTTCTTATGCGCTTTATTTGGGAGTGACCCCGAAAAACCGCAAAAAGAGCGGTTTTTCGGGGTCGGGCTCATACGTGACCAGGTCGCGCGACCCGAAAAAAGACGGGTCTTCGACTGGGGCTAAATCTGATTGTATTATAAGGTTCATATAGTATATAATCGCCCCATCACTCCTATCCCTCACTCGTTGGATCATTCCAATTACCTACAATAGTGTCTGAGTTGATATGTCATCGTCTATGCGGCCTGTCCAGATGTATCTGCCATCAGCTTCATTTTTAAAAATATATCTATATTAGAGTGTTCACATCACACGAAGAAGAACCAAAAATGAAAATATACTCTTGCATTTTACTTAATCTTATTTTCTTACTTTTAATATCAGTGATTTCTTGCGACTCAGATCCTAACGAATCTATTGGTAGAAGTCAAAAGTTAGAAATTGAGAGACCACATTCTCCTTGGGTATTTAGATCGGTATTAGACAGTATGCCAAGAATGATCACCCTGGCGCTCAACGAAAAAATGTGGGTCGCCTATGCTACTCAAGATTGCAAACTGTATAAAGTATGGAGAGGATTCGTCAACTTTGATGGAGCAGTTTACAACACAGTCCACGGTCCTCAACCCAATACCATCGGAGATGCCTTCATCTCCAACTCAATAAATAAGCCTTGGTTTGTAATGGATGGTACTAAACGAGAGATTCCAAAAGTGAAATACAAAGGACACGAATTCAAAAATGGACAGGCGACCCTGCATTACAAATTATTGTTAAGCAATGATAGAAGCATTCTAGTTAGCGAAACGCCTGAGTTCTTAATAAAGAGCCCTGGTGGGAATGGTTTTGAAAGACGATTTCAGGTCGAAAGTGATTATCCTAATTTACAAGTCGGTCTACAGATCAATGCTTCCTCGATTGCAGATGTCAACAAAAAAGATGGTACTCCATTAGGTGTCGATACGAATGGAGAATTTAAGATCAAGCAAAGAGAACCATTCAAGAAGTACAACCTATCCGCACAAAATGTGGAAGGCGAACTAATGTTAAATAATGATCAGGCGACTATTTTCATTACCCACTTTGTAAGCGAACCCTTGATAGATAATCAAAACAAATTGGAAGATGAAGCTGCATTGGAAAAACCACTAGGCTATAAACTGATAGCAAGGAACGATTGTAAAAGTTGCCACAACACGTACCGCAAAACCATTGGTCCATCCTATGATGACATTGCTGTCAGATACGCCAACACACCAGCCAATATAGAGATGCTCACCCAAAAGGTGAAGGCAGGAGGAAGTGGTGTTTGGGGTCAAGTAATGATGAATGCCCATCCCAACGTGCCATCAGCAGATATAAAAGAGATGGTAAACTACATCATGTCATTGGATGCTGAGACAGAAAAAGAGATGGATGTAACAACTGACGGTGATCCAAAAAAGCTCACATTCCTTGACGGCTTATCTGGAATAGATAAAGCGGACTTCCTACCTGGAGTTTTGGTGAAAGTAATTAAAGTCAAAAAATCAATAAAAAATCTAAATGATATTAACTTCAACAAGAAATCCAAATTTGAAGGTGTCATACCAAAAGTAGATTTATTTGATGGAGATCTTTCTTGGGCAGGCAATTGGTTTGCCATGGAGTTCGATGGATTTATCAAAATTGAAAAAGACAACAACTATGTTTTTAGGTTGATTAGTGACGACGGATCTCGTCTTTATATAGATGATCAATTAGTCATAAATAACGACGGGTTTCATGGTACTGAAGCCAGAGACGGAGAGTTAGCCCTCAAGGAAGGCCTCCACCCATTTAAGGTTCAATTTTTCCAAGGAGGAGGTGGAAAAAATGTGCAGCTCCTGTGGAATTCTTTTGATAAGGGTACATTTCAAGCTATACCAAGGCAACATTTAGCACACCATAAAATAGATCAAGCACCAAGTGACGGAACCGAAGCTCCTCCAATTTCTTTCACTGCAAAAGTTGCTGGAGATACTTATCCACTCAATGACGTGCATCCAAGTTATGATCTATCTACTGCTAGACCCAGTACCTTTCTACCAAAAGTTGGCGGAATGGATTTTCTTACGGATGGTACTATGGTGGTCAGTACTTGGGACGCAGGCGGTGAGGTACATCTCATCACCAATGCCACCTCAGGTGATCCAGATAAGATGAATGTGCAAACCATAGCCTCAGGTTTAGCAGAACCGCTTGGTCTAAAAGTAGTCAACAACGCAATTTATATTTTACAAAAGCAAGAGCTTACAAAACTTATAGACCACGATAATGATGGCATTATAGATGAGTATCTTACTATCAACAATGACTGGGACGTATCTGCCAATTTTCATGAATTTGCCTTTGGCCTAGTTGAAAAGGACGGCTGGCTTTATGGTAATCTTGCTATTGGTATTTTACCTGGCGGTGCTAGTGCACCTGATCAACCTACACAGCGTGGTTCTGTATTTCGAGTAGAATTAGCGAGTGGAGCCATCGAGTATATTGCCAACGGTTTACGCACTCCGAATGGAATTGGCATCGGGGTAGATGATGAAATATTTGTAGCAGACAATCAAGGAGATTGGTTGCCTTCCTCCAAGATCGTACATGTGCAGAAAGATGCTTGGTATGGATCTCGTGCAGTAGATTTTGCAGGTACAGCCAATCGAAAAGAAACCTTACCGGTGGTGTGGTTACCACAGGATGAAATTGGTAACTCTCCAACTCAGATTACTTATATTAAGGATGGCCCCTACAAAGGTCAGATGATTCACGGAGATGTTACTCACGGTGGGCTAAAAAGAGTGTTTGCAGAAAAAGTAAACGGAGACTACCAAGGTGTGGTGTTTAGATTTATGCAGGGACTTGAGGCAGGTGTCAATAGAGTCATCCATGGCCCAGATAGGAATATTTACATAGGTGGTATCGGCTCCACAGGCAATTGGCAACAGAATGGAAAATTTTGGTATGGTCTTCAAAAGCTGAAGTACAACGGTAAGTCAACTTTTGAAATGCTGGCAGTCAGAGCAAAGAGCGATGGCATCGAAATTGAATTTACAGAACCACTAAAAGTTGGAAGTGGACTCAATCTTGATTCTTACAGCATCAAACAATGGAGATACAAGCCAACCGCTTCCTATGGCGGACCCAAATTAGATCCGCAAGATTTGATGATTAAAGAAATCAGTATTTCTCCAAATAGAAAACGTGTGTTCTTACAAACAGAAGGCATGTCTGAAAATCATGTTCTATACATTCATCTCAATGAATTTTTTGTATCTGAAAATGACAATTCTTTACTCAGCACTGAAGCATGGTACACACTCAATCAAATACCGACTGATCAGCCAGGCGATATAAATGAAGAATTGCTCGGCAGTACATGGCAGATGAATCAGTTGACCGCGGGAGAAAAAGAAGCAGGATGGATATCGATGTTTGACGGCAAGACCACGCAAGGCTGGAGAAATTATAATAAAGAAACCATAGGCTCCAGTTGGATCGTGAAAGACGGTGCATTGACGTTAAATACTAATGAAAAGCCAGATGGAGGATGGCAAGTGAAAGATGGAGGTGATATAGTTTTTGATCAGGTATTTGAAAATTTCGAATTAGAATTAGAGTGGAAGATTCAAGCTTGTGGCAATAGTGGTATAATGTACCTCGTGGAAGAGTCTTCCGAATTTGCCTATCCTTGGATGACAGGCCCTGAGATGCAAATCCTTGATGATACTTGTCATCCCGATGCACAATTTGAAAAGCACCGCGCTGGAGATTTATACGATGTGATCGCCTGTAGTGAAGAGTATGCTAAAGCAGCAGGCTCATGGAATAAGGTTCGTGTTATAATCAAAAAAGGGAATCTAGAACACTGGATCAACGGGCACAAAGTTATAGGAACAGAATTATTTAACGACGCTTGGTTTGACTTACTCAAAGAAACTAAATGGAAGGATTATCCTGCTTTTGGGACTAAGAAAAAAGGTAAAATATCTTTGCAGGATCACGGCGATCGAGTTTGGTTTAGAAATATGAAAATCAGAGAACTATAATACTCAAAAGAAAAATTTATGAACATTTTTAGATATTGAATTATGGGATTAGGAATGAGAATACAACTGAGTGCCATGATGTTTTTGGAGTTCTTTATATGGGGAGCATGGTTTGTGACTATGGGAACTTTTTTAGGGAATGGACTAGGCGCTTCGGGAGTTGAAATAGGTAAGGCGTACGAAACTCAATCGTGGGGTGCGATCATCGCTCCATTTATTATTGGCTTGATTGCAGATCGTTTTTTTGATGCTCGTATCATTTTAGGTATCATTCACATCATGGGAGCAGGCTTATTATTTCTTGCCTCTAAGTCAATAGAATTTGGTGATTTTTATCCATATATCCTTGGCTATATGATCGTCTATATGCCAACCTTGGCACTAGTGAATTCTATTTCATTTAATCAGATGACAGATCCTTCAAAGGAGTTTCCAGGGATTAGAGTATGGGGTACAGTCGGTTGGATAGCAGCTGGATTGATGATCGGATTCTTAGCATGGGAGTCTGAGAATATGTTACAAAATACTTTTTCCTTAGCTGCCACAGCTTCTATGCTGTTGGGGGTTCTGAGTTTTATGTTGCCTAAGACTCCTCCAAAAGCAAAAGGAGAAAGCGTATCGGTGAGAGATATTTTAGGTCTTGATGCCTTAGCACTTTTGAAAGATCGAAACTACTTAGTATTTTTCATCGCCTCTATTTTAATTTGTATTCCATTGGCTTTTTACTACTCCAGTGCTAATATATTTTTGAACGAAGCAGGAGTGCCAAGAGCTGCAGCGATCATGACTCTAGGTCAAGTGTCTGAAGTGCTTTTTATGTTATTATTACCACTCTTTCTGAAAAAATACGGAATTAAGACTACACTCATACTTGGCATGTTAGCTTGGGTACTGCGATATATTTTATTCGCTTTTGGCGATGGAGGGACAGGTGTAGGGATTAGTATGTTGGTGACGGGTATAATTCTTCATGGCATTTGCTATGACTTTTTCTTTGTCTCAGGACAAATTTATACAGACTACAAAGCAGGAGATAAAATTAAAAATGCGGCTCAGGGATTGATCACTTTAGCAACGTATGGGATGGGGATGTTGATTGGTTTTAGATTAGGTGGTATGATCGTGGAGAAATATGCCCTTGTAGGAGGTGGGCATGAGTGGTTTATGATTTGGGCCATTCCTGCATGTATAGCTGGAGCAATCGCTTTACTTTATTTGGTTTCTTTCAAAAATGAAAAAATAGAAATAGCTTAATACCATTTGTTGTTTAAAATGGCGCACGCGCTAATTATAAATAATCAATGGTTCGGTAAAAAATGTGAAATCACAGAAAACCAATATCGTGGAGTAAAGCTACTGTGTCACCAAGTTCTTGACAACCAGCAAGCTTGCTGCATATGGATTTCATATTTGTCAAAAATTACCGAACCATTCAATAATCGGGAATGAGAAAAATTAGAATGGGAATGGTTGGTGGAGGACGTGGTGCCTTCATCGGTGCGGTACACAGAATGGCGGCCGCATTGGACGGACAGATAGAATTGGTATGCGGAGCATTCAGTAGCAATCCTAAAAAGTCTAAGTTGTCAGGAAAAGATCTATACTTACCCGCCAATAGGGTATATAAAGATTATGAGGAGATGATCACCGAGGAAAAGAAACTTCCTCTCGGTGAACGCATGGATTTTGTAGCCATCGTCACCCCTAACCACATGCACTTTCCACCAGCAAAAATGGCTTTAGAAAATGGCTTTCACGTAGTATGTGATAAACCGCTGTCTTTTGATCTTAAAGAAGCAAAGGCACTCGTTAAGTTAGTGAAAAAGTCAGGACTCCTATTTGCCCTTACGCATAACTATACAGGTTACCCACTGGTGAAGCACGCCAGAGAAATGGTAGCTTCTAAAAAACTAGGAACCATACGTAAGGTCGTAGTTAACTACCCGCAAGGCTGGCTGTCCACTTTCCTAGAAAAGACGGACCAAAAGCAGGCTGCCTGGCGTACCGACCCAAAACGCTCTGGTATTGCGGGTGCGATGGGAGATATTGGGACTCATGCAGAAAATCTAGCCGAGTACATCACAGGTTTGAAAATCACACACCTCTGTGCCGATCTCCACTCCTTTGTGCCTGGTCGAAAATTGGACGATGACGGATCGGTCTTACTCCAATTTAATAATGGAGCTAGAGGCGTACTCATGGCAAGTCAGATCAGTGCGGGTGAAGAAAATAATCTGCGTATACAAGTGTATGGTGAGAAGGGTGGTCTTGAATGGTCGCAAATGGAGCCCAATACCTTGTGGATGAAATGGCTAGACAAGCCTACCGAAATGGTACGCATCGGCGTTGGTAAACAATCCGATCATGTGTTGAATCATACTAGAGTCCCAGCTGGTCACCCAGAGGGTTACCTCGAAGCATTTGCTAATATCTATAGAAACTTTGCATATTGCGTACAGGCAAGATTAGCTAATAAAAAGCCGAAGAAAACCTACACTGATTTTCCAAGTGTAGAAGATGGCTTGAGAGGAATGGAATTCATCTATAAAGTAGTAGCTTCGTCAAAATCTAAATCAAAATGGACAATATGGTAAGAGTTATATTATACAGTTTTACAATATTATTACTTTGCATGGGTTGTCAATCTGACAATAAAGCAACAGCATCCAACTCTGGTAAAGCATCCCCCAACGAAACTGAATTCACTAGAATGCTCTCCCCTACAGAATTTCTGGAGGTTTATAAAAAGAATCCTGGCTCAGTCATGGTCGATGTGCGTACTCCTAAGGAATTCGTAGGTGGCAAGCTCGTCCCCGAAGCAGAAAATGTAGATTATCATGCAGATACTTTTCTAGAAAAAATATTGATGTACGATCGCGATACCCCCATTTTTGTATACTGCTTTAGTGGTGGTCGATCTGCCAAGGCAGTTTACAAAATGAAGCAGCTGGGTTTCAAAAAAATCTACGAATGCGAAGGTGGATATCAAAAATGGGATCGGGAAAATAAATAGTAGTACAGTTATTTTCTTAAATAAATGGGCAAGTAATTTAACATTGATTTTTTAGCCCTGAATACCAGCTTCTTAGATGGGGATGTAATCCGTTAGCGATGGTATTTAGCCCATCGAAGATGCGACCGTGTACTCAAGATCTGAAAGGACGAAATACCATGAATACAAGAGCGTCGAAAAGTACTTTGATATTTCGTGCTTTCAGAACTTGAATCTATTCTCTACATTTAATAGGGCTTACGCCCTTTCCTGTTACATTACGTCCTTCTAGGACTTTTTCTATTGATATGGAACTAACTGTCCACCATTAACCCAATCCTGAAAATTCTCAAATCCTGTAATCCTGATCCCTTTATTGGACTAGCGCTGTGCAGTAGTGCTCCTTTTGGGAGCAGACCAAGCTCAGATTTTTCTCTGAGCGCAGGGCCGAGTGAATAACGAGCTACGAAACATAGCGACCACAGAATCGCCCATTCTTTGCGATTCTGTGGAAGGCCCCAAATCACCCAAAACTAAACTTCAAAACTTTCACTACCCACCACATTTCTGCTCAATTTGGGACAGATTTGTAAAAAATAGGATTGGATTAAAAATAAGGTCTTTTATCATGGGTCGTTCTGCTATTTTGTACGCATATTATGGAGTTAAACAAATTAGGGAAGGAGCTTAAACAAAACTGATATGGTGCTGTTCTAACTCCTGCAAATCAAAATGAGAAATGTCTAAAAAAGTAGTCGTAATAGGATCAGGGTTTTCGGGGCTTTCGGCTGCATGTCACTTGGCAAAAGAAGGGTACGAGGTGACCATCTTGGAAAAGAATGACAGCATCGGAGGACGAGCAAGAAAATTCGAGGCAGAGGGATTCACCTTTGACATGGGTCCGAGCTGGTATTGGATGCCAGAGGTGTTTGAAAACTTCTTCGCTTCCTTTGGAAAAAAGGTGAGTGACTACTATGACCTTGTTAGACTTGATCCTTCCTACAGAATTTACTTCCCAGAAAAAGAGATCATGGACGTGCCTGCCAAGCAGCAGGACTTGTATGATATGTTTGATCACTATGAGGCTGGATCTTCGGCTAAATTAGATGCCTTCCTGAATGAGGCTGCCTATAAGTACAAGGTCGGCATGGAGGAATTTGTGTTTAAGCCAGGGCACAGTATTATGGAATTTGCGGATACCAGAGTGCTGTCGAGCTTATTCAAATTGCAGATGTTTTCTTCCATCTCGAAGACCATCAGAGGAAATTTTAAGAATGATAAATTGAGGCAGTTGCTGGAATTTCCAGTATTGTTTTTAGGAGCTACTCCTGAAAATACGCCTGCATTATATAGCCTGATGAACTATGCGGATATGAAATTGGGTACCTGGTATCCGATGGGTGGGATGCACAAAATCATCGAGGGATTTGCGAGCTTGGCTAGAGAGTTGGGCGTGACCATAAAATTGGGAGAAGAAGTAAAGGAAGTGATCATCCCTAATGGAAGCGCGAAAAAAGTAGTAACTCCAAAAGGGGAATTTACTTGCGATGTGCTAGTCGGCGGTGCGGATTATCATCATATCGAACAACAAATTCTGAAAAAAGAGCATCGTGTATATTCTCCCGCTTATTGGGATAAGCGTGTGATGGCACCATCTTCTTTGCTGTTTTATCTAGGTGTAAATAAGAAATTGAAAAATTTAGATCACCATAATTTATTCTTCGATGCAGACTTTGAAAAGCACGCAGAAGAAATCTACACAAATCCAAAGTGGCCTTCAGATCCGTTGTTTTACGTTTGTTGTCCATCGCAGACCGATCCATCGGTAGCACCTGATGGAATGGAAAATTTGTTTGTCCTCATGCCTCTGGCACCGGATATAGAAGATAGTGAGGCGGAACGCGAACGATACTATAATATCATGATGGAGAGACTGGAGGAGAATACGGGGCAGTCGATCAGAGATGCTGTGGTCTATAAGCGTGGGTTTGCGCAGGCTGATTTCGTGAAGGATTATCACTCTTTTAAGGGGAATGCCTATGGCTTGGCGAACACCTTGACGCAGACGGCGTTCTTAAAGCCAAAGATGAGATCTACGAAGGTGCAGAATTTATTTTATACGGGTCAATTGACCACACCAGGACCTGGGGTGCCGCCTTCGATTATCTCGGGTGAGGTGGTGGCTAAAGAAGTGGCAAAAATTTTTTAACTTTAAGGTATCTACTATGGAAAATATGCAAGATTTATATAGTGATAGTTGCTTTGAATGTAGCAAGTTAGTTACGAATAAGTACAGCACTTCGTTCTCGCTGGGTATCAAGTTGTTCTCTCAAGAACTGCGCATGCCTATCTATGCGATCTATGGCTTTGTCCGTTTTGCAGACGAGATCGTAGATACATTTCATGGGCATGATAAGGCTGCCTTATTGGGGAAATTTAGAAAAGATACCTATGATGCCCTAGAGGCTAAGATTAGCCTCAATCCCATTTTACATACTTTTCAGCAAGTAGTACATCGATATAATATCGAAATAGATTTGATAGATGCCTTTTTAGATAGCATGGCGATGGATCTGGATGACTATACCTACACCACTGCTGTGTATAAAACATATATCTACGGTAGTGCAGAGGTAGTTGGTCTGATGTGCCTACGTGTTTTTTGCGATGGCAATGAGGAGCAATATCAATCCCTCAAGGAGCCTGCTTGTAGCCTGGGTTCTGCCTTTCAGAAAGTGAATTTCTTGAGAGATCTCAAGAGTGACTACGAAGAAAGAGGGCGTGTTTATTTTCCAGGCGTAGATTACCATACTTTTTCAGATGCAGATAAAGCAGCCATCGAAGCGGATATCAAAAAAGATTTTGATGATGCCTATGAGGGAATTGTGAAACTACCCAAGGGCGCTAGGCTAGGCGTATATCTTGCCTATGTGTACTACACCAACCTGCTGAAGAAAATAACGAGAGAGTCAGCAGCAAGGCTAGCCGATCATAGAATCAGAGTTAGTGATGGGCGTAAATTTGTGCTCCTCTGTAACTCTGCCATCCGTCACAGACTCAATATCCTGTAGATCGTATACCCTCATAATATGGATACTGCGATGCCCGTTAAGAATAGATTAATCATAGCTTTGGTGGCAGTTGCCACACTGATCTTATTTCTATTTCATTCTATCCAATATAGTCCAGCTATTGTATTTCTTACTGAACAGGTCAATCCACCTTTTTATGTAGATATTGCTGAGACACACTACCTGTATTGGTTCTTGCATGCCTTCATCCTGATTCCCATCGTAGCGTTAAGCTTTGATAAAAGAGTCACTTTCTATAAGCGCTGGAAGTATTTGCTACCCGCTATTGTTGTTGTAGGCATAGTCTTCATTCTGTGGGACTTTGCTTTCACCGATCTTGGCGTCTGGGGTTTTTCACATGATTATACTTTAGATGTGAGGTTGTTACAATTGCCTATTGAGGAATGGGTATTTTTCCTTTCTGCGCCATTTGCCTGCATCTTTATTTATGAATGTCTACGCTATTATTTTCCTAAGGATAATTTTGTAAACATTGATAAGCCTTTGAGTATTGGCTTGGCTATATTTTTTATTGTAGTTGGGGTGCTGACTTGGGGACGACTCTATACGTCTTTTACCTGTTTAGCGGCTGGTATATTAATCTTGACCAACTACTATACCGTGGCTAATACCTATCGAACTTTTTTTTATAAAGCGCAACTGGTTTCATTCATTCCCTTTATTTTAATCAATGGAGTATTGACGGGTAGCATTACCAAAAGTCCGATCGTAATGTATAATTCCAGTGAAATATTGGATATTCGATTCTTTACGATTCCTGTGGAAGATTTTGCTTACTGTTTTGTGCTGCTATTTGCAGTGGCGATTGTGTATGAGTTTTTCAGTGACCGACTGATGCGAAGCAATTTAGAATCAATGAACCTAAATAGGGGAAGCTTGTACGACTCTTTTTGAAGCGTGGAACTGTTGCAAACTTGCAACAGCAAGAATGAGCCTTAATATAATTGGAGCCCTCAAATTCTATTTAATTAAGCTTTATATATTAGAACTATTCGACATCTCTGAATAGAGTCGATCAAATGCAATATTATTATGGTAAAATTGTGTGAAGTGTGTTATGCAGAACAGTGACGGAATTTTGAGATAGGCCTAAAAAAAGAACAGGGTGAGAACAAATAAATGTTCAACACCCTGTATAACCCCAAAAAACCAAATGAAAACAATCTACATATGAAATTCTTATATATCTTTAGGCCGAAGCTTTTTTGTTTTTTTAAGTAGCTGCCTTCGCAACTTACACCTTTAAGACGGCAACCTTTTTATTGGGTCACACTTACAAGAAAAAAAAATAATATTTTTTTTCTTGGCTCTAGGTGAATCTAAAAAAGTACCTTTATTACCTTGATTACTAGCCCTTTGGCATTCCTAATTATAATGCAAATTATAACTTTATTTTTATAAAACAAATTATTCTTGAGCAAGTCGAAAACCATTTTTACCTGTAATTCATGTGGATTCAATTCTCCAAAATGGGAGGGCAAATGTCCACAATGTGAGTCTTGGAACAGTTTCGAAGAAAAGCAAATTTTCAAAGAAAATAAGGGCCAAGCTGCCAGAGCTGCGATAATTCATGAGGAAGACAAGTTGGTGTCCAAAAATGCCGTTTTGATCAAAGATGTAAGAACAGGAACCACAAGTCGTATGCCCATTTATGACAAAGAATTGTCACAAGTTTTGGGAGGGGGGATAGTTCCAGGGTCAGTTATTTTAGTCGGAGGACAACCTGGAATTGGAAAATCTACCTTATTACTTCAATTAGCCCTTCAAAATAAATTTAAAGTTTTTTATGTTTCTGGTGAAGAATCCGAAGAACAGATCAAATTACGCGCAAATCGAATTCAGTCTGAAAATGAACAATGCTATTTATATACTAATATAAGTACAGATAAAATTCTCCAACAAGCGCGCAAGATCAATCCTAAGGTCATGATTATTGACTCGATCCAGACTTTGACCTCTCCATTGGTCGATTCTATACCTGGTACGATATCACAAATCAGAGAATGCGCCTACGAACTACAGCGCTTTGCCAAGGAATCTGGAATCTGTGTGCTGATTATTGGACACATTACAAAAGATGGTAATATCGCCGGTCCAAAAATCTTGGAGCATATTGTAGATACTGTGTTGCAATTTGAAGGAGACCAAAACCATATGTTTAGAATCCTACGGACTACCAAAAATAGATTTGGGAGTACCGATGAGATTGGGATCTATGAGATGAGTACTAAGGGACTTCATCCAGTGACCAATCCGTCTGAACTCTTTTTGCGTCAAGGGGATGCCGTATTGAGTGGTTCTGCGATTGCGGCGACTATCGAAGGGCTACGCCCGCTTTTGATCGAGGTGCAAGCTCTAGTTAGTACCGCTATATATGGCACCCCTCAGAGGTCTGCTACAGGATTTGATATTAAGCGCATGGGTATGCTCTTAGCTGTACTCGAAAAGCGTTGTGGATTTGCCTTTGGACACAATGATGTATTCCTCAATCTTGCTGGCGGGATTAAGATCAACGACCCATCCATGGATTTGTCGGTGATTGCAGCCTTGATTTCTTCCCTCGAAGACGCAACTATTGAAGATGGTATCTGTTTTTGTGGAGAGGTAGGTCTTTCGGGAGAGATACGCTCGGTCAATAGATTGGAGCAGCGTATCCAAGAAGCAGATCGCATGGGATTTAAAGAAATGTATATATCCAAATTCAATATCAAGGGCATACCTTTTGAGAAATACAATATCAATATAACACCAATAGGTAAAGTCGAAGATCTCTATGAATTGCTCTTCGCAAATAAATAGGTGAGCCGTATTTTAAAAGATACCAACAGTCCATTATCTTCTTCGACGGAGTAGGCAATCTCTGCGAAGGCTTCGTCCAGTGGGTCATAAAGAGGGATCCTGACGGTCATTTCCATTTCTCCTCTTTACAGTTAGATTTTGCACGAGATTTTTTCGAGGGTCATCCAGAAGATCCTGGTGATCTCTATATCGTGTTGCTTTTCCATGAAAGAAAATTTTGCAAAGATTCTGACGTGTCTCTTGAGGTCGTCCAGCAGCTCGGATTTCCATGGTCGCTTTTATATCCATTCAAGCTAGTTCCCCGTATGATTAGAGATAATGTATATAGGTGGGTTGCCAAGAGTAGGTATAGATGGTTCGGAAAGAAAGATGCGTGTATGATCGCTACTCCTGAACTGCAAAGCCGCTTCCTAGATTAGTCTTGGGAGTTAATAGATATTCCTTTAACTTTGCGCCCAATTTTGCACCTTCAATTTTTTAAATATATAGTATGGCTTCTCTTCGCAGAACAGAAATAAGCAGTCTCTTAAAGGAGGCAACCGCCGATCAGGAAGTATTGATCAAAGGCTGGGTACGTGCATTCCGCGCCAACAGATTTATTGCCCTCAATGATGGTTCTTCATTTGGTAATGTCCAAGTAGTAGTAGATTTTGAAAACTTTGACGAGGCACTGCTCAAGCAGATCAGCTTCCACTCATGTATCGAGGTGATCGGGAAAGTCGTCGAGTCTCAAGGCTCAGGTCAAAAGTACGAGGTGCAAGCTACAGAGATCAAAGTTCTTGGCGGATCCAATCCAGATGAGTACAGCCTACAACCAAAGAAGCAAACGCTAGAATACTTGCGTGAGAAGGCACATTTCCGAATGCGTACCAATACTTTTTCTGCGGTATTCCGTATTCGTCACGCGATCGCTTATGCCTTGCACAAGTTTTACCACGACAGAGGATACTATTATATGCATACGCCGATCATCACAGGATCAGATGCAGAGGGAGCAGGGGAGATGTTTCATGTCACGACCTTCAAACCTGATTCGACACCGCGCACCGAAGATGGCATGGTAGATTATAGCCAAGATTTTTTCGGCAAAGAAACTAACCTTACAGTTAGTGGTCAGCTGCAAGCGGAGATTGCTGCTTTAGCACTTGGTAAGGTCTATACTTTCGGGCCGACGTTTCGTGCAGAAAATTCAAACACGACACGTCACCTTGCGGAATTCTGGATGATAGAGCCTGAGGTGGCTTTCAATGATATTAATGACAACATGGACTTGGCTGAAGAATTCTCCAAGTACCTGATCAATTTCATACTAGACAACTATCCAGATGATTTGGCTTTCCTCGAAAAGCGAATCTTGGATATGGAAAAGCAGATGCCCAAAGAGCAGCGCCGTGAGATGCCACTCATTGAGACGCTACGTTTTGTAGTGGACAACGAGTTTGAGCGCATCACCTATTCTGACGCCGTCAACCTACTTCGCAATTCCAAGCCCTACAAAAAAGGCCGCTTCGAGTATGACGTAGAGTGGGGCAAGGATCTCCAAGCAGAGCACGAACGTTGGTTGGTCGAAAAGAAATTCAAGAAGCCTGTCATCGTAGTAGATTATCCAAAAGATATCAAAGCTTTCTACATGCGTCAAAACGATGACGAAAAGACTGTGGCCGCGATGGATGTTCTCTTCCCAGGCATCGGTGAGGTCATCGGTGGTTCGCAACGTGAGGAGCGTCACGACCTACTCGTCAAGCGTATGCGTGAGATGGATGTCTCCGAAGAGGAGCTCAGCTGGTACCTCGACCTCCGCAAATTTGGCGGTTGTCCACACGCTGGCTTCGGCATGGGCTTTGAGCGTATGGTGTTGTTCATCACGGGCATGAGTAATATCCGCGACGTGATCCCATTCCCCCGTACACCGGGAAATGCGGAGTTTTAGAAAAAAAATAATTTGTATTTGGGGACGTACCGTGTCTATCGACGTCGGCACCGCGCTCTCCACTACTACACCTATCGGCTATGCGCCAACCAGCCTGACGCTAGGTATACCGCTACGATCCCTCGTCTCTCGCGCACTCCGTTTGCTGAGGCTATGGCTGTTCGCCGCGCCCAAAAGAGTTGAGCAAAGTTTAAATAAGAAATAAAACCCTCAGCGAGAGCCTGCCTCGACTTTTCTCGGAGGTGACATTATATTGTAGCACAGGGTGTTAATTCTTCGAAATGAATGATCTCAGATCCAATTTGGCGTGATTTTTCTAAGAAAATCGTGACAAATTGCTTCCAAGAATTACAGCCGTTATAAAAGTGATATTTTTAAAAGGAGTGTAATATAAAAATTGCTTTATTAAACTATGCTTTGAGGTGTGCTTCTGAACATACCTAATATATTTTCTCAAATTTCAATTGAATTATCTCTTTATAAGCTTCTTTCATTTCTGGAGAAAGAAAACTAATGTCTATTTTATCACACCAAGATGGAAGCATGCCTTTAAATTTGGCAAATACATTTTCAATTGCTTTATCGTTTATTCTACTTGTTTTCATGGCTGCTACAAAATCTTTTCTTTTTAGCTTTCTTTTCTTGCCATTTAGATTTAGTGCAAGATCTTCATCGTCTCCTTCGACAACTAATTCTGAAGCGACCAAATCATAGGCTGGGCATAGATTATATTCTTTGCTTTGGTTCTTTAGAAGTGAAAAGTTCTTGAGGTGCATATCGTTATTCCCAGTGAGATAACAGAAGAGAACTAATTCATAATAATTAATGAGATTGAATCCTGGATTAGAAGCGTATTTTTGAATGGCTTTTCCTATTTGTTCATATGATCCCTTATACTTGTGTTCAGTAATACGTTCTGTAAGCTGACACATATCTTCCATATGTAATTTTCTATTTTTCACCCTATCTACTCTTTTCGTTATGTAAGCTAGCTCTCCTGATTTTAATCTGATCAAAGAGTGCGGTGCGGTCTTGATGTTGGATTGCTGCGCTAAGCTCATCGTTAGACCCTCTATTTCTGGAAGCTCTGGATACATTTTTGTCTGGGGCTTTAGAATGTATTCACCCCACAAATCAACTATAGTCAACCGATCTGTTTCATTGTCCTTACTTATCTTTTTTCTTGATAAAGAGAGTTTCGCTTGTACACCCGTTACTGCTTTTTGACTCCGAACTATTTTTTGCGCTAGTTCAAACATGTCTTCTAAAGTATAATTTAATACTGGTGGAGTTTTGGTATTGTAAAAATCTTTACTGCACCTTTCATGATAGTTTAAGTTAGCACTATCTTGACCTATGATTTCTTTATAGCAATAGAGACATCTATTCATTTTTATTATCTTTTACTTCTATTACAGATACTGCGCCGATGCAGTCATGGCAAGTTGCCAATAATATGCTCATACGATCTCTTGAATCTAACTTCCAATTATTAACTGCGATTTCTAATAGCCAGCCCTCAGGAATTAGACCATCAAAAAATGGAAATAGTATTTTCTCAGAATACTGCTCATTACTAAGTGGAATAGTTAAACTTATAGGTTCTGGATCTTTACTATTTAAGTAAGCCTCTTGATAGGAGAAATGATACCCTTCATCATCTTCTTTGAGCATACCAGCTAGATGCTCATACATATAGATTTTAGCTCTCTTCATGGTATTCTATTTTTGTTGGTCCGACCACATATCCAAACAGGCTTAGCACCTGATTCACTTTATTCATCTGCAAGGTTTCTTTGCCTCTTTCTAGTTCGCGCACAAACCTTAGCCCAACTCCTGCCTTCAATGACAGTTCTTTTTGGGTCATTCCTAATGCTTTTCGTCTGTTCTTTACGAATTTGCTTAGTTCCATAATTTAAATTGTACCTTAACGGGTATAAAAATAACGATTATTACTATTTTTAACCCCGAACGGGTACAAAAAGTTTCTGTAAATTCATTTTTATACCCAAATGGGTACAATAATGAATCTTAGCTAGTAAAATATACCCGATCGGGTATAGGCGTCGCCTTCACCTATCATTAGTACCTTCCACTTACCGCTGCACAATAAACTTCCCATGCTCTATCTGCTTGCCTTGTTCATCTGTAATAGTCATAAAGTAAGTACCAGTCGGCAAATTCTGAATATTGAAAGATTTTTGATTTTGTAATTGTAAGACTTGCTGCCCACTGATGTTGTAGACTTGTATATCAAAGTGTTCTAGATCAGTTTCAATATTTAAAATATTTGAAGCGGGATTAGGGTAGAGGGAGATAGTTTTTTCCAAATGCACTTCCTCTGATGAGCTAATGATATCTTCATCACAGTTGCCGGTGCCGACTTTACTTAGGCTGAATTCTATTTTGTCATACTTGTAGACAAGGGGTTCTGAAGAGATTCTGCCTCCTATAAAACCTGTAGCTAAGGTGTCATTGACTGTTGTTATACTAAATACAGGAGATGTACTACATCGTGTTACCTCATAGCTTGCAAATGAATCAGTTGTATAATAGATCTCTCGAGTATTTGATGTAAACCATCCATGGCTAGGGCTGCTAAATGTGAAGTGCGAAACTTCAAATGGTAAGTCTATTTTATTCCAAGTATCACCACCATCAGAAGTTTTGAGTACTTCTCTATAATCTGAAAGAAGGTAGGCATTCATTGGATCGAAGAAGTGAATTTGTCTTATTCCAAAATCTAGAAATTCAAACTCCCAAGTCTCACCGAGATTATTGGATTTTCCTAAACAAGAGGAATTTGCAAAGGAGTAAGATGTACTCAATAAGAGAGTGTCATTGAGATAGTAGTATCTAGAACTGTTTGCAAAAGCATTTTCAACTTGAATATTTCTCCAAGTCCTACCAAAGTCTTCAGATTTTAGAACATCGACACCTAATATATTTGTCCAAGCAAGACCATTATCTCCGAGAGTTACATAATATGGCAACCAATACGAATCGAATGAGGAAACCCAAGTAAAGCCACCATCTTCAGTGTAAAAAATAGTTGTTTGATCTTCATCTGCTATGTAGGTGTTCCTGCAAATCATGATTCCTTGAAGCTCATTATAAAACTGTAAATCGCTTACTATACGAATTGAATTTTCTAGTAAAGGCTCAGGTATATCAAGTGCTATCCATGTCTCTCCGTTGTCAACCGACTTCAATAAGTTGTACGGGCCACTAGCAAATTGGACATTCTCATTTACTACTTCAAATTTTAAAGCTGGGAATTCAAATTCGCCAATCTTTGTCCAAGCATTATTTGAGCAATGATTAACTAACGATGTTCTGTAGGTGGTGTCGTTGGAGCAATCGGAAATTACGCCTAGACTTACAGTGTAGCAACCGAATTCATTATAAGTATGCTCCGGGTTAATATCACTAGATGTGGTTTCATCTCCAAAGTCCCATAGATATTGATATTCATCTAGACAAATAGACTCATTTGTTAGATTTATCAGAGCGTCTTCTTGGACTAGATCAAAACCAGGTATAGGGTCAAAACACATACTCTCTTCACAAGCAACTGGATCTTGACCTCCAAATATTAAGTTATCACCTGATCTTATACAGGTAAGACTTGTAAATTGAAATGGACCATTATAGAAATAGATTCCAGAGTTAATATCACCTAACCCATAAATCCAGCTTGTTCTCCTCGATCCATTTTGTGAAAGATCGTATCTTAATCGGGTAGTACCGTCCAATAATTCTACATTATAAATAGAGTCTACACCATAGTCTGTAAATAACCCCTCACTGATTGTATCTCCTACACTAACAGAAAAATCATAGAGAAGATACTTTTCACAATTAAAGTTTATGGCATAAATTTTTTCTCCATCTATATAGATAGGTATATAGCTGGTTTCAGGGCTTGCAGACCTTCCATTGTCTTTTTCGTATAGACGTAAAACGGGTAGGTTACAATATGTGTCTTCACCGCAAAATTGCAATGAGCTATACCATGATATACCAACATCATCCATGGTTCGGCTTCCATATTTTAGATCGCCTTGTGACATCATTTCATATAAGCTTTGTGCGTGTAGTGAACTAGAGAAGATCAGAAAGAGTAAGATTAACTTTTTCATTTGTTATACTTTCCTTAGATAAATAGCCTAACTAAAGATAAGCAATTTATTCTTGATCTTCAGATTTAGATATTTCGCTGCATGGAGATGGGTAAAGTAATATAGGTGCGACGCGCCAAAGGCGCCAAAGCGAGTCGACCAGCGGGAGCAGGGCAAGCGGTAGAAGCGACATCCCTTTGTTTCGCTTTGCGAAAAAAGGGATACAGCGTATGACGCGACCCGACGCCGATAGGCACGGGATGACCCAAAATCAATATTCAATTATCAATGACTAATAAAAAACAGAATTGTAATTTTTTTTTAACCTAAACCTAAAACCTAATCCCTAAAACCTCCTTAAAATCACCCTCCCGCCACAGCTTGCATCATGATCGCACACAAAATCGCACCATACGTTCCTAAGGCATAACCCAATACCGCCATCAATACACCAACGGGTGCTAAGGCAGGATTAAACGCTGAAGCCACGACGGGCGCAGAAGCTGCACCACCAACATTGGCTTGCGAACCAACGGCGACAAAAAAGAAAGGCGCTTTGATAAGCTTGGCAGTGATCAGGAGAACGGTGATGTGGACCAGCATCCAAATAATACCGATGGCGAAGAGACCCAAATTTTTGTAGACCTCGCCTAGATTCATCTTCATGCCTATCGTAGTCACAAGGATATATATAAACACAGAACCCCAATTGGAGGCACCGACGCCTTCGAGTTTACGGGCATTGGTGAAAGATAAGACTAGACCTATCGTAGTCGAAATAACAATCAACCAAAAGAAGTGCGACATCAGTGAGTCGAGTCGTAGGCTAGATAAAGTTTCTGCGAAATTATTCTTGAAAAAAGGAGAAAGAAAATCTGCTCCCCAATGAGCTAAAGCAACTCCACCGAAGGCAATTCCTCCCAGCATAAACATATTAGTTGTGGTTGGGATACTAGCAATCGACGCTCGATAATCACTAACTCGCTTTACAAGATCATCGATGGCGGAGGCATCAGCATTGAGCCAGCCATCCACTTTTTTAGACATATTGGCTCCGTAGAGTAGGAAGCCCATCCAGATATTGGCGACCACTACATCAACGATGATCATGGTGGCAAAAAGATTGTCTGATACTTCGAATATTTCTTTCATCGCCGTCTGATTAGCACCACCACCTATCCAGGATCCTGCGACTGTCGATAGACCTCGCCACAATTGATCAGGACTAGCCTGTACAATATTGGGTGCTACATTGGAAATGATGAGTAAAGCAATCGGCCCTCCTATCACGATACCCACGGTAGCCGCAAAAAACATGATCAAGGCTTTGGGGCCAAGTCGCTTAAGACCTTGAATATCTATACCCAGGCATAACAAGATCAGAGACGCAGGAAGTAAGTAACGCGAAGCCACATAATATAAACTAGAGTGCTTTTGTATAGCTTTGAGTTCGGAAAACGGAACACCTGCAGACTCTAGAAAGCTATTGATCCCATCATAACTAGTGACGCCAGAGGGGAGTGCTAGATTGTATTGAGTAAGTAGTGCCTGCAGACTATCCGCCTCATACCAATGCGGTGCGATCAAACCCAGCGGCCAATACAATAGCGCAGGTATAAAATAGCACAAGAGTAAAGCAGGAACAAACCGATATAGCTTTTTCCAAAAAGGGCTGTCCAGATGGGAGGTATAAAAGATAACCGCTAGCACCGTCATCAATACCCCAAAGGTGATCGCATCATTAGCAAAAAATGGTTCCATATTTTCAAATCTCTTGTGAGAAACTATAAATGTAAATTAATTCTCGCATTTTCTTATCTTGGAGCTTTGCTAATAATTTGAGATGAACAGAATAATTAAGGTACTAGTGGTGGTTTTTGGCTCAGTTGCGATAGATCAATTATCTAAAGTGTGGGCTAGAAATAAATTTGAAGGACAGGGAGAGACATCATATTTTAATGATATGTTTCGTTGGGTTTTTGCGGAAAATGAAGGCGCATTCTTAGGCTGGGGCTCGGACTTAGCAGGTATTCCTAATTTAATTCTTCTTAAGCTATTCCCGACGCTGTTGATCTTAGGGCTATTTTATATGACCTTATTCAGCAAGGATTTGCTCAAAAACCAAGTCATTCCTTTCAGTCTTATTTTAGGTGGTGGTATTAGTAATTTATATGACCGTATCGTGCATGGAAAAGTAGTTGACTTCATGAATGTGGGTATCGGAGATCTTCGTACAGGTATTTTCAATATCGCGGACATGGTGATCTTAGCGGGTATCATCTGGTACGTGTTGACACACTTCACAAAAGAGTCGAGAGATGCACACAAAGCGGCTACGGCAATTCCAGTAGAAACATCATCAGAAGAAGATTAAATTATTGACTCTATAAATTGATTCGGAAATGAGAGGTACTAGGTACTAGCAAAAAAGCCAATCGCCAACGGGCAATTGCATTTTGAACTAATCCTCTAGCCAACTATAAAATCGCTCTCCACCATCAACTATCAACTATCAACTATCAACTAATCTTCATCATCCACAAATACCAAATCAATTTGTCTCTTTTCCAAATCTGCCGCCTTGATTCGAACGCGCAGTTTGTCACCCATTTTAATGACTTTATTGAACTTAGTACCTTTAGCTTTAAGTCTACTCGCATCTACGATGTAGTGATCATCAGTCGTGCTAAATTTAACCATACCTTCTGCCTTGACATCTGCCAATTCCATAAAGAAACCTCTATCTGAGAAGCCTGTAACGTAAGCATCAAAATCGTTTCCGACTCTGTTTTGCATGTATTCTACCTGCTTGTACTTAATACTCTCACGTTCCGCTTTCATTGCCTTTCTTTCCATTTTAGAAATATGCTGGCACTTCTCGGCAAGCTTCGCGCTGTTGACTCGGTACGACTTATCGCCCAGATTTTTTTCTAAAATACGATGTGCTAACACATCCGAGTATCTTCTAATTGGAGATGTAAAGTGAGAATAATTTTCCATAGCAAGACCATAGTGACCAATATTGTCAGGGCTATAGGCTGCCTTTGACATGGTTCGGATAGCCAAGGATTCCAGTACTTTTAGACCTGGATCTGCAGCTACTTTAGCCATCATTTCGTTATATGATTTAGCGATAGTTTTCGCATTTGTGGTGTCCATACTGATACCTAATTCTTTGGCAAAGGCTGCAAAGTCAATCACCTTTTCCTCATTCGGCAGATCGTGGATTCTGTATACAAAAGGTATGATTTCTTTCTTTCCCTTTTTCTGAATGTATTCTGCCACTTTGCGATTGGCGAGGAGCATAAATTCCTCTACTAGCAAGTGCGTGTCTTTTCGCTCCTTTATATATAGTCCAATTGGCTTACCTGTCTCATCCAATTTGAATTTGACCTCCTCAGTCTCAAAATTAATCGCTCCCTTCTTGAATCTTGCTTTTCGCATTTTCTTAGCAAGCGTATTCAGATTAAAGAGTTCGTTGTAGAAAGTACCTCTTTCATTTTCGATAACTTCTTGAGCCTCCTCGTAAGTAAATCGTTTATCAGAATGGATAAGTGTCTTACCATACCATTCTTTGGTGATTTTATTCTTTTCGTTAAAGTTGAATACTGCACTAAAAGTGTACTTGTCTTCATTTGGTCGGAGCGAACAAAGTTCGTTGGATATTTTTTCTGGGAGCATCGGCAGGACCCGATCCACCAAATAAACTGAAGTCGATCTTTTGAATGCTTCCTTGTCTAAAGCAGTTTTAGGCTTGACAAAATGACTAACATCTGCGATATGAATTCCTATTTCTAATTCTCCATTATCTAGTAATTGTATAGACAAAGCATCATCAAAATCTTTTGCATCTGCAGGATCAATAGTAAACGTAGTGATCGCTCGCATATCTCTTCTCGCTTCCACTTCTTGTGCGGTGATATGCGGCTTGAGCTTCTTTGATTCTTTCATAACATCATCTGGGAAATCAAGTAAAAATCCATTATTGATCAAAATAGATTTCATTTCAATATCACTGGATCCCACTTTGCCTAAAACAGAGGTGATTTTACCTCTTGGTGTAGGTCTAGACTTACTCGGCCATTCTACTATTTTGACGACCACTTTATCTCCATCTTGAGCTTCTCTGAGTTCACTCTTCTCAATATAGATATCGAATGCCATATGGGGATTGTCAGGAACGACTAGGCAGTAATTTCTATTGAGCGTAAGTGTACCTAAGAAGTGGTCATTTGCTCTTTCGATGACATGAATTACATCGCCCTCTGGCTTGGTTCTACGCTTCGGGTAGAAAGCACGTACTTTAACTTTGTCTCCGTGCAGTGCGCCATTCATTCTTTTGGCTGGAATATACACATCCTCTTCGTGATCTTCGGTTACGACATAGGCAGAACCAGTACGTGTCATATCTATCACACCTTCTAGATTTTGCTTTAATTTTTGTAATCCTTTTGGCTTAAGTTTGAACTTAGGTGTTGCGCGCTCACGCAAGAGACCTTTCTCTCTCAATTGATCTAGCGCGGACTTGATGGAATCTTTATTGTTCCCTACTCTAAGCTGTCCGCTGATCTGCTTAGGGCTATATTTTTTATCTGGGTCTTTCTTGAAAAGTTGTAAGATTCTTTTTTGCAATTCTGCATTAGGTATCTTTTTAGCCTTAAAAGGCTTCTTGTTTTTATTCATGTGTATTATTCTGCTGTATAATATTAAATTTTACTCGGAGGAGATAATTTTGCCTCCGTCGAGTATTTCTAAGGTAAAAGCTTTGCTTGATTTTGGGTTGTAATCAGTCTTATTCTGGACAGATGCTCCGGATACGATGGTGATAATCCAATCTTCGTCTATAGTCGCAACTGATCTTACGAGATCTTCACCATTTGGTGATGAAGTGCCAGCAATTATAGCTTTATCTACTAAATTACCAGACTTATCGTAAGTTACGAGAATATATTGATAATTCATCAAGCTCGCTTTCCAATATATAACGGCATAAAAGTCCCCAGTGTTAGGAATTTGCAAGCAAGGGACGAATTCCGTAAACTCATCCATCTCTCCTTTCTCACTCAACATAAGGAACTTGCTGATCATCAAGGGTTTAAACTGTTTGTTGTATTTGCTAAATGCCACGGTGCTGTCGTCCGTAAACGTGACCGGGGGTTTTATCTCTGGATAAATAGCTATATAATCTAAGAAATGAATACTTTGATCTTCCAAAACTTCTCCTTTTTTGGGGCGAATATACTGGATATAGATATTTCTATAGAGGATTAATTACTTTAGATCAATTCTAAATAGGGTCTAAAGACCTATATACTGTATGTTAATTTATAAATTTGTTTGCACACTATTCGTATAATTTGGCGGATATAATACCATTTATGTTTGGTATCATTATTTATATAAGATCAGAAAATCAATAAACTACTTATGAAGTGGATTCTCAACTTTTTTACCTCCACATTGGGACAGAAAATTATAATGAGCCTCACGGGGCTATTTTTGATCACTTTTTTGCCAGTTCACTTGGTAGGAAACTTACAACTTTTATTTAATGATGGGGGAGAAGCATTTAACGTGTATGCTAAGTTTATGACTTCCAATCCGCTTATTAAGTTCACTTCCTATGGCTTATATTTTTTTATTTTATTGCACGCTATCCAGGGTATTATAGTATGGCAGATTAATAAAGGTAAAAAAGGAACTCGTTACGCAGTAGAAGCAAAAAGTTCTACTTGGGCCTCTAGAAAGATGGGTATACTTGGTACTATCATTTTAGTATTCATATTGATTCACATGTACCAATTTTGGTTCAAAATGAAGATTGGCACTATACCCCCTATCACTATTGACGGAGTAGAAATGTCTAATTTATATACAACAGTATATGAAGCTTACACCAACATATTCTTCGTTATTTTTTATGTAGTGTCTATGATTGTCATTGGACTTCACTTGTCACACGGATTTCAGTCTGCTTTTCAAACACTAGGTTTGAACCACAAGAAGTATACGCCGTTAATAAAGTTACTAGGCACTGTTTATTCTATTGTAGTGCCATTGGGTTTTGCCATCATTCCTGTTATAATGTATTTGAAATACATCAAAGGGTAATCAAAATAGAAATCAATAATTTAATAAATAACGCTTAGCTTATATGATAAATTTAGATCCAAAAATTCCAAAAGGAGAATTAGCAGAAAAGTGGAAAGAGTATAGAGGTACTATGAATCTGGTAGCACCTAACAATAAGCGGCGTATAGATATTATAGTAGTGGGTACTGGCTTGGCTGGTGCTTCTGCCGCAGCTACGTTAGGTGAACTAGGATATAATGTGAAAGCATTTACTTTTCATGATAGTCCTAGACGCGCCCACAGCATTGCTGCGCAAGGAGGAATTAATGCTGCGAAGAATTATCAAAATGATGGAGATAGTGTCTACCGTCTATTTTACGATACTATAAAAGGAGGTGATTATCGTTCGCGTGAAGCCAATGTGCATAGACTTGCGGAAGTGAGTACGAGCATCATCGATCAAGCCGTGGCACAAGGTGTGCCTTTAGCAAGAGAGTATGGTGGACTTTTGGCCAATCGTTCTTTTGGTGGGGTACAAGTTTCTAGAACTTTTTACGCAAAAGGTCAGACAGGTCAGCAGTTGTTACTAGGTGCTTATTCTGCATTATCAAGACAGATATCTTTGGGTTCTGTAACGATGTATAATCGTCACGAGATGCTTGATTTAGTCAAAGTAGATGGCAAGGCGAGAGGCATTATTACGAGAAATTTATTGACAGGAAAATTAGAACGTCACGCTGCGCACTGTGTAGTTTTAGCAACGGGTGGTTACGGAAATGTATTTTACCTTTCTACTAATGCGATGGGTTGCAACGTAACTGCCGCATGGAGAGCGGTACATAGAGGCGCTTTGATGGCAAATCCTTGTTACACTCAGATTCACCCAACTTGTATTCCGCAGTCTGGTTCGTACCAATCTAAGTTGACTTTGATGTCAGAAAGTTTGCGTAACGATGGACGTGTATGGGTGCCTAATAAATTAGAAGATGCAGAAGCCATTCGAAATCGTACCAAAACTGCACTAGATATTCCAGAAGAAGATAGAGATTATTACCTAGAGCGTCGATATCCTGCATTCGGAAATTTGGTGCCTCGTGATGTGGCATCACGTGCCGCGAAGGTAGCTTGTGATGAAGGTAAAGGAGTCGTGAAAACTGGTCTCGGTGTATACCTAGATTTCGCATCCGCGATCGAGAGATATGGTAAGACAGAAGCACACGCCAAAGGAATTCTCAATCCAGGAAAAGAAGTGATCACCAAATTAGGTGAAGAAGTAGTTGCTGCTAAGTATGGTAACCTCTTCGATATGTATGTCAAGATTACTGGTGAAGATCCGTATAAGATGCCGATGAAGATTTACCCAGCTGTACACTACACGATGGGTGGTTTATGGGTAGATTATAATTTGGAGACCAACGTACCAGGATTGTTTGCCTTAGGTGAATGTAACTTCTCAGATCACGGTGCCAATCGTTTAGGTGCATCTGCATTGATGCAAGGACTAGCGGATGGTTACTTTGTAATACCTTACACTATTGGTCAGTTCTTGTCTGGAGAAATACGTACTCCACATATATCCAATGATTCACCTGAATTCGAAAAAACAGAGTCAGAGGTACAGACTCGCATTGACAAGTTGATGAATATCCAAGGAAATCAATCTGCAGAAAGTTTCCACCGTAGACTAGGTGCTATCGTTTGGGAATACTGCGGTATGTCTAGAAGCGCTGAAGGGCTGACGAAAGGACGTAAGTTGATTAGAGAATTGAAGCAAGAATTCTACAAGGATTTATTTATCCCTGGTAGTGATAAAGAGTACAACTCAGAGCTAGAAAAGGCACTACGTGTTGCTGACTTTTTAGAACTAGGCGAAGTCATGATGGTCGATGCCTTGAATAGAAACGAATCCTGCGGTGGTCACTTTAGAGAAGAGTATGCATCAGAAGAAGGAGAGGCGGCAAGAAACGATGCTGAATATACTTATGCTGCGGCTTGGGAGTGGAATGAAACAGAGCCCGTCTTGCACAAAGAAAACTTGGTGTTCGAAAATGTAGAACTCAAGACTAGATCATACAAATAACATTAATTATCTGCAAGTAACGAGAGTTACTATCAATATAAAATATTTATTATGAAGCTTACGCTGAAAGTTTGGAGACAAAAAAGTAAAGATCACAAAGGTAATTTCGAAAACCACCAAGTCGTGGCGGAGGATCATATGTCTTTCCTCGAGATGATGGATGTACTCAACGAGTCACTCATTGCCAAAAAAGCGGAGCCTATCTCCTTTGCGCACGATTGTCGTGAAGGTATCTGCGGGACTTGCAATATGGTGATCGATGGCAAACCACACGGCCCTATGAAAGGTACGACTGTTTGCCAGCTGCACATGCGTGAGTTTAATGACGGAGACGTTATCGTGATTGAGCCATGGAGAGCATCTGCATTTCCAGTCATCAAAGATCTGGTAGTAGATCGTTCTTCATTTGATCGCATTATCCAAGCGGGTGGATACATCTCTGTCAACACGGGTCAAGCCCAAGATGCCAATGCTACACCAATCGAAAAAGATACAGCAGCCAGAGCGATGGATGCAGCGACTTGTATCGGTTGCGGAGCATGTGTTGCAGCTTGTCCAAATGCATCAGCGATGCTATTCACTGCTGCCAAAGTCAATCACTTGGCGCTATTGCCACAGGGACAGGTAGAAGCACCGCGTCGTGTACGTGCGATGGTTAAGCAGATGGATGAAGAGGGTTTTGGAGCTTGTTCTAACACTGGTGCCTGCGAAGTCGAATGCCCAAAAGAAATTTCAATTGAAAATATTGCCGCGATGAACAGAATGTACGTAGGTGCAGTCATCGGTCAGCAAGACGAGGTGTAGAATTTGGGGAAATCTCGTCGGCACAAAGCCTCGGGGTCCCTGTCCGACTGTCTAGCGACAGCGTGAACCGACAAGGCGTCACCCGTTATATCAAAAAGGGCGAATCGTGAAAAACGATTCGCCCTTTTTGATGCCACTTCTACCGCTTAGCTCTAACGCGGCTTGGCCTTGTCGAGCTTTGCTACGTTGCGTACGTCGCGGAATGCATTAGAGAACAATTTAACTAAAAATAAAAATATGTTAGTTGAAGAGTGTTTCATCGACTAGTTCAGGCATTAATTTTTTCTCACATGTATATTGAGATTGTAGACCAACCCAATTTGTAATTTGTATCAGGAAGGCTTGCCTGACTCCTTTGAGGCGGGGAACTACTGCTAGCTAGCAGTAGCGTGCAATATCATTCAGTAATGCCTGTGCGACAACTCGTTGGCGTGCCTGTGCGACAACTCGTTGGCGTGCCTGTGCGACAACTCGATGGCGTGCCTGTGCGACAACTCGTTGGC
>Ga0209187_1001026_pt1 | contig 36882 bp, 30 predicted proteins | sample BantaG_FD_187430 | JGI IMG/M metagenome (GOLD analysis project Ga0209187, IMG submission 187430) | Marine algal microbial communities from Bantry Bay, Ireland - BantryBay_4 metaG (SPAdes) (version 2) | ecosystem: Host-associated > Algae > Red algae > Unclassified | place: Bantry Bay, Ireland...
TGGTGCTTTTTTGATATCTTTCTCTCACAGTTTTAAGGTAATATTTGTTGAGTTTGATGGGCATCTTTTAACCTCCGTAAATTATTGTTTTTTTAGTCAAAAACAATTGTACAGAGTGCGAATAATATAACCCATCGAACTTTTTAAAAGCCTATCGAAGCTTTACGTTAGTCCAGATTTAATCAATAATATTCAGCTGTTTTGAACACTTATGGGCACTCATTTGGGTGCGATTTAACTTGAGGCATATCGCTCTGTCTTCGACCTCATAGAAACTCATAAAATTACTTTTTTTGCTCTTCCTATTAACAATTTTTGTCACTAAATTAAACTCTGCTCTTTAACTCAAAATAAATCACAGTTCAATTGGCACATTTCATGTAACAGTTAAAAGTACTATTACCGTAAAGGAGTAACATGAAATGAAAATACTAAGTTTTATACTATTAGTTTGCCTAACAATTTCTTGTTCTAATAACGAACATAAATCTAAAAATAAAAAAGGTAAAGCAGGAGTTACTCCACAGGGCGATATACATTACAACGATAACTCATATGACCCATGTAGAGACGACGTGATTTTAGGTAGCTTCGCCTACAAAGTTAAAAATTATTACATGCAAATGATGTGGAATAAAACTAATCAAGCCAAATATTACCAAGTCGTAATTATGGATAGATATGACAACGTCTATAAAAGCCCATTAATTACCAATAATTATTTTGATGTTCAGCATAGTGCCGTTGACCACCGTGGAAACCGCCTGCAAGATGTAATGCCTTTGCATCCAAACAGTTGGTACTGGGTAGATATTTACGCTTACGATAAAAACAGGAAACCAGTTTATGGACACGAGTATCAACACATAAAAAGATGGATAGATATACAACTTGTTCCAGGACATAAACACCTTGAACAGCCATTTTGCAACTACACTCCTTATGGACTATAAAGAGCATATATCTTAATTAAATTTAACCAGCCTGGATCTAGGCTGGTTTTTTTGTTTGAAATACATAGGTCTTTTCGTTTCGCTTGGCAGCTACACTTTCAAGCTCTATTTATATCGCCCTAACATAAGCTTCGCTTATTACGGGATAGTCTTTTCGTTTCGCTTGGCAGCTACACTTTCAAGCTCTATTTATATCGCCCTAACATAAGCTTCGCTTATTACGGGATAGTCTTTTCGTTTCGCTTGGCAGCTACACTTTCAAGCTCTATTTATATCGCCCTAACATAAGCTTCGCTTATTACGGGCTAACTTTCGAATTTAGGTAGATAATCTTCCCACTTAAAGTTCTCTAGCCTACTCTCAATTCCATTATGGCCAATTAACATTAGTTTACTTTTATCTTCTATTGTTCCAACATGAATATCTATTTTTCCACTATTTAGTGCTTCGTAAAAAATTGATGCACCACAGGCTTCAGAAAATCCTCTTTGAACATTTTCTGATGAATTGTAATAGCTCGGCTCATTTGAGCCCCATGCAATTTGATCTTTCTTTAAATTTATATAAGTGGAAAAGATTCCACCACTTATTTTTTGACATGTTTTACAATGGCAGTGATAGGCCTTGTTGTTCATCTCTAAAATTTTAAATTTTATTTTGCCGCATAAACAACTTCCAATGGTTTCCATATTTTCTCCTTAATTATTAATAGCCTTTCATTCTGAGCATAAGTGAAGGGGCTTTCTTTGTGTTATTGTAGTACAGCGTAGAAGGTAATATTTAGTTCCGCGCTGTCTAATCAGGACAGCTCGTTACAAAATATTTTTAATGTCTATCGGATAAGTAAACTCTCCCTAACGGCTGCGCCTCTGGGCGACGGATTGCTTCGCCACCAATGGACGATGCGCTGTAAGTTATATTCTACCGCCTTAGTTCTGTTCCTTTATTTTACCTACAATATTTGTGGTTGAGTTACCTTCAACAAACTTTAAAGACTTTACTTCGCCACCACTAGCTCTCACAAACTTAGAGCCTCTAATTTGCTCTGGCTGCCAGTCTCCGCCTTTAACTAGTACATCTGGCACAATAGCTTCAATAAGAGGCTCAGGGTTGCCCTCACCAAAGAAACATACGTAGTCCACTGAACGAAGTGAGGTTAAAACCTTTGCTCTGGCTTCTTGATTTTGAATAGGGCGTGACTCCCCTTTTAATTTTCTCACACTCTCATCTGTATCTAAACCAACAACTAAAATATCACCTAAACTTCGAGCTTCTGCTAAATAAGAAACATGTCCTGGGTGCAATATATCAAAGCACCCATTAGTAAAAACTATTTTTTTAGATTTTTTTTTAAGTGATGAAATATCATTCACTAATTGTTCTTTAGATAAGACCTTACCAAAAAAGCTATTCATTATATTTATATTTTTTTATATAACTGCAAACCCGTTAGGTATGAGCTTAAGTCTCTGCGGCTAATAAAAGATAAAACTGGTAAAACAATAAGGCCTGTACCAATAACTAATATTGAGCGCCAAATAACTTGTAAAGGATAGTAATCTTTATTTACTTGAACGTCAGTACCCATCTGGCAATCAAAAGTCCATTCACCTAATGTACTACCGAAAAAGCTTCTTGATAAAACAACATAAACTTGCAGAGCTATAATATATAACATGCCTGCAGACACCTGAGTCATAAAGTCAGTTGTTACACTTGTAATTAAAGTGTTAATAGAAATTTCAGTGGCTAATAGCAGACCCATTACAAATAAAATTGATAAAGCAAAAATAACTATAGAATCTAAAATAGCTGCAGGGATAGAAACAGCAGTGGCTTTGAGTTTACCCATAAAAGAGTCTGAAGCTCCACGACGAGTACCTGCACCAAGACTACCAATAGCTACAGAGTTTTTAACCTCTTCTTTAATTGAGTCCACAACAGGAGATTCAACTACAGGCAGCTCTGGAGTAGTTGGAACAACAGGGTGAATACTTGGCTGCTTAAAAGCTTCGATAGCAGTGGCAGCAGTGTTTACAGAATTTTTACTCACAGATGGTTCTTTTACAGGCAATGTATCAGTAAATGTAATACCCTGCTTATCTAAAGTGTTTAATGAGTTCATTAATTTATCTAAAGCCTCTGTTGCGCGGTCTATACTTTTACGTTGAACATTTGTACTTTGTGCGTGAATAGATTTAGGAGCCGGCTTTAAAATATCTGAAGCTTCACCCATAGGGTCAGTCTCAGTTTTTTTATTATGAAAACCTAAACCTTCTGTTAACGGCTTCATTTCAAATTCATCAAACACATCCATTTGCTTATCTCCTGAAATTATTTATCAATTAATTCATACTTTATGATGCTTGCTAGGGACACGCAAGCCGTTTCCACCCGCAGAACCTGCTCACCAAGTGTGACTGGTGAAAGGCCATTACTTACAAACTGACTGAGCTCAACTTGGCTAAACCCGCCTTCACTACCAATAAAAGCCCAAATGGAGTTATATGACCCTGTTTTTATTGACTGAAGCTCTTGTTTTACAGTTTTTTCACATTCCCCCTCGTAAGGAAATAGACCCGCAGCGCTATCATTCTGGTTAAAATTCTCTAATAACTCGGCCAAAGTACAGGGAGGTTCAATAGTCATTAAACGGCCTCTTCCCGTTTGCTGGGTGGCTGACTTAACAATTTTTTGCCATCTTTTTAAGCGCTCATCGCTTAGCTTTTTAGCACTTCTAATAAAGCTATTTTCAGAGAAAAATGGACGAATTTTAGTTACCGACAACTCAACCGACTTTTCTAATATCAATTCAAACTTATTAAATTTTGGTAAACTTACACATAATTCAATATGAGGTTTTTTAATTTCAGGTAAAACCCTTTGAGAAATAATATTGGCGAAAGCTCGCTTTTTTTCCTTATTAATAATCTTTACTTTATAAGCAATGGCATCATCCGTTAATACTTCAAACTCATCATCAACATCCTGACGGCACACAATACAAATGTGCCTGAAGTTATCACCAGAAATTAAAACCGACTTTCCTTGGTCTGAATCTATAAATGCAGCTTGTTCAACCCAATAACGTCTCATACTACTTACCTGCAAGCCTCTGATATAAAAAGCCCACCCACTCCTCTTTTTGTAATCGCTTTATTTTTTTAAAACCTGAAAAATTAAAACTCTCTAAAAAACCAGACTCACGCTCATCTAAAATACCTGTTAAAACAAGGTGACCTTCTGGCTCAACCATTCTTTTTAAGTCGCTTTGAATTTTAACTAAAACACCATCAATAATATTGGCAATAACAATGCTGTAGTTATTCGTGCACTGATCCACTTGATAATCTAAAATTTCAGTTTTTTTACATTTATTTATTTTAAGGTTTTCTTTGGCAACTTCTCTTGCCATGTCTTCAATCTCTGTGGCTTCTACTTTTTCAGCCCCTAAAAGCTCAGTGAGTATTGCTAAAATACCAGTTCCTGTGCCCACATCAATTACAGTTTTGCCTGCAACAGAAATTTCTTTAATAAATTCGGATGCAATTTGTGTGGTTGCGTGAGTGCCAGTGCCAAATGCCATCCCAGGGTCTATTCGAATGTTTAAACCTTTAGATGTTACCTCTTCCCAGCTAGGTACTACATTCACGCCTTCAGTAAGTGTAAAGGCATGAAAGCCTTTTTTCCACTCAGCCATCCAATCTTTATTTTCTTGTTTTTCAATCGAAAAATCTACTTCAGTAAATGCCGACTTTGCTTTTAATAGAACTCCTTCATCAGGTACTTTAGAAAAGTATATATTTAATTGCTTTAATGGCTCTTTAACTGTTTCTACATTATATTCACTATCTAGTTGATTAAACTTAAGGTCCTCAGAAATTCCTTCAGCACCATTATCAAAAAAGAATCCACTGAGGAGGTCCTCATCTTTTACAGATACATTTTTGGCGTTTATAACAAAATAAAAATTCATTTTCTAACCCAAGTGATTCTCAATATTAACTTATAATTGTTAGTACTCAATTTGATTCAAACCGTCACTATTTTTGTGATTAATGGGTATAATTTTAATTGTATTATCCCTACAGAACAATAATATATACATAAAATGGAGCGCCACCTCTATGTTAGAGAAGTTTGAGAACACATAACCACTGCCCAATCAAATAGAAGCTAAAAAAAAGCTTATATGTTTGTTACAAATGGCTCACTCAGGCGAGAAAGCCGCAGCCAATGCTTATTATGGCCACTATAAGTCTCTATTTATTAAAAGCGCCACAGAGCGAAATGAAATTAAAAAAATATACGAAGATGAACTGCACCACCGTAGCCGTCTTAGAGAAATTTTACTAGAGCTTGGAGCAAAACCAAAACGCAGGTTTGAAATTATGTTTTTTTTAATCGGCTTCACTATTGGCTTTCTATGCTTGTTTGGCGGCTGGTTTATACCTATGTACGGGGCAGGTAAGCTTGAAAGCACAAATATTGCTGAGTACGAAGTGGCAGCTAGGCTTGCCCATTTAGCTAAACTTAATAAATATATTCCAGAGCTTATAGTATTTGCCGAAATTGAATGGGACCACGAACTTTATTTCAGAAAAAAAGCAGAAACTCACTTCCTTTACAAATTTTTTCCAAAATGGACTATACCTAAAGCCAGAGAGCTCATCACAAGTGATATGAAAAGTTGGTCCTTCTTAAAACCTTAATCAGCCAGGAATCAGTATCCGCAGAGCCTAAAACCTGTAAAAAAAAAGCCTACACTATTCAATGTAGGCTTCCTAATTTAATTTTATATTCTATTTATTAATTTTTAATAAATAGCTCAGCTAATTTCTTAACTTGATTTTTACTAACACCATTTGTCTTAGCAGCTTTAGCGTAGACGTTTTCTAAAGCACCTTCGTCACCTGATACATAGTTGTTAATTGCAGCCTGAATGTCAGTGTAGGTAGAACCTAAAATAGCTTTAGAGTACTGGTTGTACTGGTAAGTTGTCATAGTAGTTTGGTCAGCATTATTTAACTGCATAGCAAGCCCTGCAACTTCTTTTGCTCTTGCAGGAGGTAAACCAAACTGTACAGTTAACTGCTGAGTGGCTTTTTTTACTTTAATTCCGTCAATAAGCTCCTGTGATTTAACTGTATCACTAGCTGTCATAGACTGTTTTGAAAAGTATAAACCTGATGGACGGTGAATATAAACATCTTCATAAGAAGGCTCATAACGACCGTCATATATAGTTACATATTGACCTGAAGAGTAGTCATAATAAGAGTAAGTATCATTAACATAGTAGTAATCTACGTCTAAAAATGCGTAATCTAAATCATAGTAAAAAGTACTCTCGTTTTGGTCTAAAAATACCCCAACGTCTTCGCCTCTAGTGTAGTTGGATATGTTGTATGCATCGTAAGATTGTAAATCGTAGTCATAAACAAGAATATAATCTTCTTGTTTGGTAACAGTCTTGATTAACTCAACATCATAATTTAAATCGTAATTAAGAGCGTTAACAAAGTCTTTTGCTGTCTTGTATTCTTTGCTATCTCCGCATGAAATCGCAAGCATAGATAAAATAATTAAAAATATTCCTGATAGTTTCATAGAACCCCCTAAAAACTAGTTTGTGTTATTTTGTTTTTAATAACAGCGATTTACCATATTTGTAATGAAAACTTAAACCCTGAAATTAATATATTGATCTATTTTATAGTCTTTCCAAAGAGTTCTGCGAGAACGAATGAGTAAGGCTTGAAGCCAGCATATAACGCAACATTTATAATTTTAAGTATTTAAGGAAATTAGTCATGAGGCTGCATATATTTACATTCAAGTTGATGGTGAGACCTAATACCAATCCCATTAAATAATGCCCTAAATTAGTCTTCAGTTTTATTTAGGTTTAATTTTTGTGACCAGAAAGAAACCGCAGGCCTAGCAAGGCTAAGCAGAGGATTTCTTGACCTGAACAAAATTTAAAAATGAATGAAAATGGTGAGTAATTTAGGGCATTATTTGATGGAATTGGTATAAGCCGCCTGAGAGAATACTTTGATGAGGGTATAAATTTTTAACTTCTACGCAATAAAAAGATTCTTAGTAACTAACCCAGCTGGAAAATTATTAGCAGGCCCTAAACTAAAAAAGGCAAGAGTGCTAAACACTCTTGCCTTAATTGTAATTACTTAATGTATTATTAATTAATTTTAGTTTTTAATAAATAAGTCAGCTAACTTTTCAACGCTTTGCTTAGAAACACCATTCGTTTTAGCCGCTTTTGAAAATACTTTGTCCATAGAAGCATTGTTACCAGAAAGCTTGTCTGCTAAAGCAGCTTGAACTTCTGTGTAGGAGCTACCAAGAATAGCTTTTGAGTATTGGTCATATTGGTAAGTAGTCATTTTAGACTTATCAGTATTATTTAACTGTAAAGCTAAACCAGCGATTTCTTTTGCTCTAGCTGGAGCTAAACCAAACTGAACTGTTAACTGATTAGTTGCTTTCTTAACTTTTAAACCATCAACTAATTCTTGAGCTTTAACACTGTCTGAAGAAGTCATTTTAGTTTTTGAGAATCTTACACCAGTGATATAATCTTCATAAACATCGCTACCTGTATAATCTAAGTCATAATAAAAGCTATACTCATAATCATCTAAGTAGTAACCAATGTCATCGCCAGCATAATAGCTTGAGATATTATAAGCATCGTAAGAATCTAAATCGTAGTCATAAACAACAATATAGTCGTACTGTAAAGTATTCGTTTTTACTAACTCAACGTCGTAATCTAAATCATAGTTAAGTGAAGCTACAAAGTCTGAAGCTAACTGACCATGTGTAAGGCCACCACTTCCGCCGCCGCTGCTACAAGCTGTTAAGCCCAATGCTACAATCGATAATAATAAACTTGATAATAATTTCATATTTTTTCCCCTGTTAGTTTTTTATAAAATTGGTGTCATTTGTTCTTTATGTAATAGGTAATTACAAAAGCCGTACCAAACTTTAGTCCGTAGCTTAACATTAGAGTAGTTGTTAGATTCTTTTTTTAAATCAACAACTTAAAAGAGTATTTCAAAACCTAAGTTTATAATGCGAAGCATTAATAAGGAGCCTTTATGCTACCGAAAACAATATCTAAGTCTTGCTTAGTATCAAACTGGCTCTAGGTGATTCATTAAAAAAGACTCAAGATGAGACATATTCATCCCGATAGTTAATATGAGTAATTAAATACTTGCTTGCATTATAGGCAATAAATAAACGGGAAGGTTTGAAATGAAAATTTATATTAGCTTAATTGCCTTTATACTTTTTAGTACAATTGTCTGTGAGGCAAAGCCTCAAAAGTATGCCGATACTAAGATCATTGAAATCAAAAGAACTCTTTCCTTAAATAATGACAAAAGACACTACAAAGAGTTTTATATAAATGCAGGCGCTAACAAAGGGCTTAAAAAAAACCATATTATCCCTGTCATTAGGCGCAAATCTTTTTATGATCCATTACTTAATAAATCTATTGGCGACCTCTGGCTGCCTGTAGGAGAGGTTAAACTCGTACATGTCGGGAGCAATGTAAGTGTGGCCCGCATATATAAAGTCCCTGGAAGAGAGAGCCTACCCGAGGTAGAATACCCTACTTTCATGGTGGGTGACCGAATCCAAACCAAAAAAGCTAAATATATTAAGAAAAAGAGTAAATCAAAAACGGCTCAACTTAACCGCAAGGTTAAAAGATCAAAGCGTGGGGTTGCGAGCGTCCCCTCTCAGAAAATCAACAATAAAAAATACAGAAAAAGCCTAAAACAAAAAATTAGCTTTAAAGATAAAATCAGAGAAGAGCTGGCCAAGCCAACTATTCTCACTGACGAAAGTGTTGGCGGCTCAACCTCAACCCCGTCATACCGAACAGAGAACTAACCTCTGGGTAAAATTTAAATTAAATTCATGAGAGCTATTTCTGGACAACACCTGCGGCAGCATCGCGTCTTCGTAGAGCGCTGATAGTCGTTTCGCTTGGCAGCTCCACTACAAGGTTTTGATTTATCGCCCTAAAATAAGCTTACGCTTATTCCGGGCTAACGAAGCGCGCCGTGAGCCTCCAGAATCAGCTTTCATGAATTTAATTTAAATTTTACCCAGAGGCTTGAGTTATTATATCAAGCGGTTAATTCTTTTCCATTGAGACAAATCTATATTCCCATGAGTTATTTCTTTTACATATAAATGTATACTGCATGCTTGCAGACGAACTTAACTTTGAAGGAAGTAGTGTGTAACAGTCTTTTGGCAGTTCAATATTTAAATTAATTGGTGAAATTAAAGTTTTCTTGTCACTATCCACTACCCAAGAGTAAACGCGACGACTGTATATTTCACTGGCATTAACAAAAATCGCTGGAGTTAAGCCCGTACTCCCCTTAAAAAAGGAAGGAACAATAACTTCTTCAAAATCTATACCTGGTAAAAATTGAGTCACCTTCATTTCTTTAGAGTTAAAGGTAACGCCATCACCATCGTCAGAGGTGAGTAGTAGCTCCCCAGAAGTTCTAAATAACGAGTAATACATTTCTCCGTTTTTATATGACACCAAATTACCATTAGCGTTTAAGTATTCATCATTTTTTTGTGACTCAATTCTTAAGTCTCTCTCTGAGTTGAATTTACTTCTGTTTGATATACCAACAAAAGTATTTTCAGCACTTCTGAAATTACTATTTTTAACACCAATTAGAGTTCCACGAGACATTTCATCAAGTGCAAAATAAGTTAAGATATCATCTTTACGGCTATCAAAAGAAAGGCCTGTCCCAATGTCATCATTAAACGGTAATACATCAAAATTCATTTCCCCTGATGAGTCTCTGAAAACATTAATAATAAAGAAGTGGTTTGTACTTACCCCTTGAACCTTCTGAACAGTACCGCGAACAGAGGCTTGAGCTTCTTTTGCAAAGCTAGCTAGGATACTTACTTCTGAGTTATCATTATTGTTTTCAAGCATCTTCCAAAATTTCAGCTGCATATCAGGATGTATGACTTTTGAAGTTATAATACCTTTATCATAAAAAGATTCAGCAAACTTAAGCTTAACTTTTTGTTTCATTTCTGGTGTTGAGAATGTTCTTAGCTGTAATTCATCACTGCCAGACACCTTTTCCATATAATAGATTTGTAGTGATAAATAATCTTCTTGTGAGAAGTTATTAATACTTAAGTTATTGTCTAAATCTGAAATAAACCCTTCAGCCATAAAAAACAAATCATTAAAGTTAGTCTTATCGTTAGTTAAAACTCTTGGGTGTGAAGACATGGCTCGATAAATTTTGGCAGTATCTTCATAAAAGCTATTTAAGTTAGGGTTAATTAAACCATTTATTGTAATATCAAAATAATAATTTTTGATCACATCAATATGGGCACGCCCTAAAATACTTTTTCTTGGCTTAAGCCTAAATACATTAAGTGTTTTATCTAGCTTTTCATTTATAATATGAAACTCTAAATATTTATCAGAAATATTACCTTCTTTGTCTGCAATATCCACATCTGAACGAACAATATACTCTTTGCCTGGGTGATTAGGTAAGAAATCAAGTTTAAAGATTTGGTAACGGCTACCGCCTGCTAAAAATGCCGCTTTCTTTTGTACAAACTTATTGCCCTCTTGCTTTAAAACATAAGCCACAATTCCCTCTACGCCATCTTCCTCGCCTCTTTGAGAAACATAGTATTCTGTAGCGCCGCTAGTCATACCTGTTGGCATCACTCTTTGCGTAAGCCTCCTTCCAGCATCAAAAGAGTTTCTATTACCACTTAAAAACTCTTCAATAATTTTTTGAACTTCTGGCGTAAAACCAATTGGCATTATTTGTTGCTTAGCTTTATTTAAGTTTAAATAAAGCTCTGTAGATAATTTAAAGTCTTGAGAAAACTTTTCGCCCCCCTGACTTTTATAAGAAATTGATACTAAAAAATCCACACGAGACGTTTTATTTAAATTTCTTACTTTGCCATCAAAATTAATATTATTTTTATTTGATGACTTAATGCTTTTAAAACTAACTTTACTTTTAGAAAATTTAATATTGGAGTCTAAAGATTTAATAGTTACTTTTAAATCTTTAGCTTGAGCCCATAAACTACTTATTGGAATATCAAAATTAATTTTATTATTCACAACTTCAATTTGCATCAAGCCCTTAAAATCAGGGTAAACATATGGTCTTTTCTCGGCTGTAATAGCTTCTGATAATTGTAAAATACCATTTAAAGCAAACTTATGATCTGTTTTTTCTTCTTTTAAACTTGCAGTGTAGAGCCTAGCTTTTATTTCATCTAAACTAATATCTTTATAAATACCTTTTAATATTGCTGCTGCTCCAGCAACAAACGGTGCTGCCTGGCTAGTGCCTGATAAGAAGTCATAATTATCTGACTGACTAAATAACTGAGAAATTTCATCTGTTCTGGATAGGCTTAATATATTGTCTCCTGCTGCCAACATATCAACAGTAGACCCATAATTAGAAAATGACGTAATCTCACCTGTATTAGAGTGAGCACCTACACAAATAACCCCGGGATAAGCACACGGGAAAAGGTCAACATTAACGTCATCATTACCGGCAGCAGCTACAACTGCAATATCAAGATCTATTAATCTCTGAATAGCTTTATTTAATCGATCGGTAGTTAATCTTTTTGGCCAGCCAAAACTTAAATTAACCGCATCAACATGTCTGCCGTTTCTTTTAACTAGTGCTAAGTACTCAAGGCCTGTCGCAACTTGATCAAGCAATAACTTAAACTCTGACTCAACAGAAAACTTTTGTGCTTCATTTCTTGTAAACTCACGGAATACTTTTACAGGTAAAACCTTTATTCGGTTAGATATGCCTGATACACCAATGCCATTACCCACAGCTGCTGATAGTATACCAGCAATATGAGTTCCATGAGATATTGAACTGTCGTCATATACTATGTTAGTGCCTAACTTTTGTTTTGGGTCAGTAAAATTCCAACCTAAGCAATCAGCACTAAAATCAAATTCAGATATCGGTGGAACCTCTTTTGATTCTTCTCTGCCTTGACCACGGCCTTGTTTAGGGTCACGTCTTTTTTTCTTTCTTTTAATTTCACCTGGCTTTTCCACAAAATTACATTTTTTTAAATCACGGGCGATGTTATCTATTATGTCTGGATGGTCGTAATCTAAACCGGAGTCAACAACTGCAACAACAACATCTCGCTTAATTAAACTATCTAAGTTTAAAATATAGTTTAACCAGCTAATATCAAAATCTTTTTTATCAGCAGCAGTGGCTCCACTGCTACTTTCCACAGGCACACAATCTTTACCTGAAGACCCCAAAAAGAACTCTTCTGCTGATATATCGTCTCTATCAAACTCAGACAATTCAAAGTTTTTGCCGCACAAGGGTTCGTATTCAAGTTCACTACGTTGCTGTTGAACAACATGACCATAGTTTACTAATGCCCATTGAAACTCAAAGTACTGCTCATTTACAGTATTTGTAAGCTTCGGGTGAATTTCACCAAATGGGATCACCGCTTGTGAATAAGCTGAATGGCTAAATAAAATTAAAACTAAAAAAGAAAATATACACTTCATCATAAATACGACCTCAACAACCAATTTAAGTAAAACTCACCATCACTTATTCCAATTCTATTTTTTATATACTCTAATTCACCATAGGTATGGTCATAACTTGAACCATTCACGCTTTTCTTTCTTGGCATGCCAAACTCGCTTGCCAAGATAGGGTCTATTCTCTCGTCACCTTTTCTAAAGCCCGTGACATAACCCTTAATATAAAAGTTTCTAATTGCATCAAGTTGATTACCCTCATTTGAAGGAATCTTTTCAAATATTGAGATGAAATCCTCAAAATCAAGGTGCTGTTGCAACAACAATACTAACCAAACTGCTTGCTTAGAAAATTTATCCATTTGCTTTTTACGTAAATACTTTTGACAACGAAAATATGTTTGGCTTATTGGACCAACTAACTCTTCCATTTTTCTATCTCTTTCATCTTGGTCAAAAGCTATAATTTTATCTTTAACAGCCCTTTTAAACATGGACTCAAAAGCTATTGGTGATCTTTCAAATAGCTTAAAAAAGCCCTCTTTATAAATAACTATATCAATACCAACACGGTATAATTGAAGTTTTTCAACTTTAGAAAATTCATCAACATTGAATAGCTTTTGGCCATTACCAACATTTAACTGTTTATTAATTTTTTTAATTAACTTTTTAGTTTTCTTTTGGCTTAAACCAAAATCTACGCCACCTTTCCAAGTGTAGTGTAACTTTAAAAATGGATCTTCAAACACTGGATCAAGGTTGGCTACAACGCCTGGGTTTGGCTCACTCACCCGAGCATCCAATACTATACTTACAGCTTCTGACTTCCCAAATAATGTATCTGCCGGATCGCTGCTTGTACTAATTTGTAACTTACCATCAACATCGTTTTTATTTAAAACATAGTTTACAATATCCTGAGCCACTGTTTGGAAATCAAGCCCTTTTCTAACTCCACGGGATACACGTAAATACCTTGTTGTCTCTCCATTTTCAAAACTTGGGAACGATGGTTTATAAGGTGAGTACACGTCTACTTCATCAACCATTGCTTGGCTCGAAAGATTGAAAAATAAAAATCTAAAATTAAATTCACCTTGGTTAAAATCATGGTTAATAACATATGGAGGGTACAATTTATTAATCTTTAAATTTAAATCTGAAAAGCTCTCAGCATCGTGTATTGAATCTGAAGTTATGGTTTCTATCAATACCTCTAAGCCATCTTGGAATGCTGGGTTCGCAACAGAGTTTTCTCTTCCGCTGCCAGACGTCTCTACAACTTCAGGAGTAAAGTTATTAATACTATGAAACCAAGTTCTAGCTTTTCCAGAGTTTTTCTTAAAAGTAATGCCTGCTACAGGTATAAATTTTCTTGCCTCGACATTTACTTCCCACTCTAGCTGATTGGCTTTAGTTTTGTATATAACAAGCTGATCTTCATTTTTTCTTAATATGTGAACTCTTGATAAATCTTCACTTTTAGCCAAAAACTTAAAGTACAACTGAGCCGTACCAGAAAAATTCTGTAAATAAGACCCACCCAATGATGGCCCAACTGTATTGGATATAATTAAGGACTCACCCACTTTTAAGTATTTATTTAAGGTGTCATTATTTTTTAGCAAGATCTCTTTATATGCTTCTTTTTCTTCATCAGTAGCTTCGTCGTTATATTCAGGTAAATCATCGATCTCATTTCTAAAATCTCTTAACATTTTAGGAATGAGAATCTTTGAGTAACTTTCTTTAAGTGATTTTTTTATTGGCCCAGCTAAATCTTCTGACCCCGGCACTTTTATAACCTTAATCGGCCTAAGGTGAACCCACCTTCTCATTATTGTATAGTCTAAATCAAAACCTATTAAACCCAAGCCTCTACCGTCAACGTTACTAAATAAGTTTAAGTTTTCTACTCGAGTCACCTCAGAGTGAAGGCCGGCCTTCAAAATATAACCAAAAGTATCTACCAACTGAATTTGATTATCCACACCAGACTGACTTCCAATTACAATATTTCTATTCAAGATTAATTGAGCCGAAGCTGTTGGCAGTGTGTAAAAGCTAATAGGAACAGTTTTTAGTGTGGTATCTAATTCATTATTACCGTTATTTAAGTTTTGAATGATATTATTTATTTGCTCTTCATTAAACTCATCTTGCAATTGTGCCTGCTCAATCAATTTATCAGTAATTTTACTTTCGTTATTAATTCTCAAGACATCGTTTAGGTTTTTATTAATAATGGCATCAAGCAAAGAGCTTTGTAAAATTGACCTAAAGTAAGATAATATCTCAGAAAATACTAATGGGCTTTCTATATCATGATACGAAAATCGAGTTCCATATCCAACCCACCATTTATCTGGGTTTTGATATTCAGCTCCCCTCGTATCAACCTTTAGTTTTCCTTTAACTAATTTTTTACCATGCGAAATATTTAAATTAACTGAAAACTGTGATGATATCTTTGGGTGAGTTTTAGCAGTGTCTTCTCCTAAACAGTAATATGGCAGTTGGCTATAAGCTAAATCACCTTTACAGTCTATATCGTCTGATAAGAAATACTTTTGCATATAATTTCGTCGCGCAATAAGTAGCTCTGTTAATAACATTGCCACTTCTTTTGGGTAGTGAGCCTCGGCAACCATATGTTCAAAGTCTTTACGGCTAAAACTTGATAGTTTTCTAGCCATCCATTTAAGGTCGTATATATCGGGCGTAAACTCGTTAACAGCTGTTGCGTAGTTATGTGTTAAAACCACTTCTTGTTTTGTAATTGAAAACGGGATTGGAGAAAATGAGTTCACCGATTCTGGTACATCAACTAAGTTATAAGCTAGTAATAAAGAATTATAAATTCTTTTTCTTTTATGCCTGTCATGTTGCAAATAGCCTAGTGCAAGCCTGAAACTGGCCGTTTCTTTGTAAATAACAACATCTTGTAACTCTAAAACAACTTCATCACCCTCCATTGCTTCAGAGAAATCCCAAATCATACTAACAGGCTCTTTATATTCACCTGTTTCAGGATCTTTATCTTGAGTGGGGTCAGGAATTCTTTTTACATTAGTTACCCAACGCATTGGATCTTCATTAGTATTATTACTTAAGCCAAAGCCAGAGCTTGCACCAGAGCCAGCTCCATTCAAACTTCCATCTAAAAATATTATGGCATCACTATCTAGTTCAAATTTTACTTTCACTTTAGATAAGTATTTAAAACCAGGCTCTTTGAAACCTAATTTTCTGAGTAAAGTTTTTCTGAGCATTATATTATGTGCAGTAGGACCTAAAAATATTCTATACTGCTCACCTTTAGCAATTTGGTTGTCATCATCACTATCAGATTTATTTTTATCTTTTTTTAGAACTCTAAAATCAAATAGCTTATTAGCTTTAAATGGGCTTACATCTATAAAATCTAAAGTATCATTATTATTTACTGCGATATCATCTATTTTTTTAAATATGTCTTTTGTATTATCACCACGTAATAAGTTAACTCCGTTTTTTTCTTCATAATCAAAGCCGTCCTCAACTAGGAATAACTTATCAATCCAATTTTTTTGCACATCTTGTGGAGCTGGAGTGAGTTTGGAAATTGTATTTTGCCTTAAGCTTTCTTTTTCTTCTTCAGATAAATTTCTAGTTGATTTAGTGTTTTGGATTTTTTTAATCCAATTAGCTTCTAATCGTCTCAGCTCAGAAGCTGATTGAATTTTACCTTTGTATATTAAGTCCACTGCCGGCAGCCTAGCTTCGGGCTTTGTAATATCAAATATAGGAACTTCGCCAGGAATATTTAAAGCAAAGACAGTGTTTAAGTTGAATGCTAATAGAAAAAATAAAATAAATTTAATACTGGTTTTGATCACAGTTCGGCTCCTTAATCCAATTTTGGACTAAGTGCGTCATATCATATCAGATCGGGCTAAGCCTAGGATCAATACAACTGTGTGAATTCTTTATAATATAAAGGGCTTTTAAACGCCTGGAGAGGCTTCTGGTAGTCTTACAGTAACACCTAAGTGGTCCATTTTACTTTTAATCGTCTCACCAGAATTTTGTACCACTCTTTGCTGTAATTTAGCAAAGATCGGCTCTCTAATGGCCAATTTGTTATCTTGTAAAACGCACTGTCTTGCTAATCTTTTTTTGATGTTTACAACCACTGGGGCTTTAAGGTTAGCCGTCATATTTGTTGGGTCTTCAGGAATCGTTATAATACTAAAAAAAGTACAATTTTCGTTTGAGTCAGACTCAACTTGATGAAGATCTCTAGCGCTAATTTTAAACTTCTTAGGTGCTCCAAAAAGTTCAGGCTCAAGTACGGGAAATGCAACATTTGGGTCTTCACAACTTTGAAGCCAGGCAAAAATATCATCTTGAGGATCATCTAGTAGGACAAAACCTCTTAAGCCTGCAAAACCTAATAAACCTTCTTTAAAGTTAATTATGTCTTCTTCAGTAATTAAAACCTTGCCAAATCTTGAAGTTCTTATTTCCATTTTCCCCCCTGACTACTTGATATTAAGCATATCCCTATTGATTCAGACACTGCAAGCCCAAATAAGGGAAAATTTGAATTTATTTCATTTTTATTTTCTGGGAACAGGATAAGGTAAGTAGATGAAATATATAAGTATTTTTGGTACCACTTATTTATTATTTTTTAAAAGATCCGAAACGGAGCGGGTTTTGTCTGCCGTAGAACCAGCTGAAACTTCATTTTGTGTTTGAATTGAATCGTAGACTTCTTCTCTGTGGATTTTTGTTTCACGAGGGGCTTCTATTCCTAGGCGCACTTGCTTACCCTTAATTTGTACCACTCTGATCTTGATATTATCATCGATCGCGATACTCTCGCCTAATTTTCTTGTTAAAACTAACATTTTTTTGGGTCTCCTTCGACATCTTGTCAAAGCACAAATTCATTTCGTGAAGTAGCATAGCTATTACTAGCCCCCTAAAAAGTCAAGATAAGCTAATAACCAAAAGCTATTAAACCTATTTAAAAAATTTATGTGTAATTCTTTCTCGATTATTAACCGGTTTTGTACCTTTTTCTGAAATAAATAGAGCTCATTTAGTGTTGGGACTCTTAAAAAGAGAGTTATTTACTTCTCCACCTGTCCCAATCAAGCATAGGAAAAAATGATATTATAGCCGGCAATACCGAAAGGGATAAAAAGGTTGCCACAAATAAACCCCAACCTAAAACTAAAGCTAGGGGCTGAACAAAACTATCTACCCCACCAACGCCATAAATGGTTGGCATGAGACCAATCAAGGTTGTGATCGTGGTAATTACAATTGGCCTTAGCCTACGAACACCAGAATCTATAATAGCCTCTTTAAATTCAATGCCTTCTTTTAGTCTATCTTGCAGGAACTTCATTAGGATTATGGAAATATTAACCACAACCCCTGACAGACCAACTACACCTATAATGCCCATCAAAGAAAACGGCTGACCATGCAGAAGTAATGACCAAACAACACCACAAAGCCCCATTGGAATAGTTATGAGCACTAAAAATGGGTAAAGTATTGAGCCAAATAAAAGACTAATAATTATAAATATCATTAATAGTGCTAATATATATAACTTCATTGTATCAGCTAAAGCGTCCATTCTTTGTTTAGCACCACCACCGGTTTTTATTTTAACGTTGGGGTAGTCTTTTTTAAGTTGAGCTACAACCGGGCCAATTTTTTTATTTGCCTCTTTGCCAGTAATTACATTATCGTCAACTTCAGCAAAAACAGTGATCGTACGCATGCCATCAAACCTTTGTATAGAAGATGGGCCAAACTCTTCAACGGCTTTGACGAAATTTCTTAGTGGCACTGCTTGCCCTACTTTGTTACGAATCTTTACGTTAAGTAAGTCTTTAATAATTAAAGTTCCAGCAACACCAATTAATAGTTCAACTTTTTCATTGTTTTTTAATATTTCATTAGTAACTACCCCCGTTGAAGCAGAAAACAAGGTGGCCGATATATCCTGTGGTGTTATACCTTCGGAAACCGCAGCGGTGTTATTAATAATAAAACGATATTTTAAACTATCTCCATCAAGATCAGTCTCTGCGCTATGGACACCTTCAATTTTTGTTAGAGAGTCAATTATCTTTCTAGCGATCTTAGATCCAACCTCAAGGTCTCTTGATGCAAGCTCAAATTGGATTGGTTTGCCTACTGGAGGGCCAGGTCTATCAATAGTCATGGACGTCTTAACATTTTCTTTTTTTTCAAACTCTTTTATAGTTTTCTGAATAGCTTTTAACACTTTTTTCTCGCGGTAAATAAATTCTGGGTCACTAGTAAAGGTAATATTTATTTGCCCAAGGTGAGTCGCTGTCTGGCGACTTCCACTGGAACCACCAGTCCTAACCTGCCCTACCGTTGAGTAGAAGGTATCGAAATCATCGGCATGATTTTCATTAATAGCAGCGCTTAATTTTTTTATTTTTTCAGTAGACTTTATTATTGGCGTGTTTTTTTCAAGCTCCACTCTGACACTAAAACCTTCTAATCCACTTGCAGGAAACAAACTAAACTTTTCAAAAATTGCCCTACCTTGAATGAAAGAAAGTGCAAAAAATATAACTGCCACTAAAGCAATTATCCAACGAAACCTTAAGCTCCACCTTAAGTACTTTTCATACTTCTGTTCTAATTTTAAAAATAATGATTTACGTTTTTTAGCCGGCTTCATGATTTCACCAGCATGCACTGGTAAAATAATTAGAGATTCAAATAAGGAAACAACCAACATCGCAATCACAGTTATAGGGATAACACCTAAAAACTGCCCCATGACCCCTTCCATAAATGCAATTGGAAAGAATGCAAAAATTGTAGTTAGAACAGTGGCTATAACAGGTGTGGCTATCTCTGTTACACCTTTTAATGCCGCTTTCATTGGAGCCATGCCCTTTTCTACGTAGCCATAAATATTTTCACACACAACAATAGCGTCATCTACGAGCATCCCAAGGACAATGATCATACCAACAAGAACTAATGAATTCATTGTATATCCAAGCAAGTAAATGAGAACAATTCCGCCTAAAACAGCAACCGGTATACCTATGGCTGTAACTATTGCTGAGCGCAAATCTAAAAATATTATTAAAAGAAATAGAACTAGAATTAAACCAAACAATGCATTTTGAGTAACTATATCTAACCTATTTCGGACACGTATAGCCTGGTCATTATAAAGTTTATACTCAAGCCCCTCGGCAAAGTTTGGTTTGTACTTTTCAAGCTCACTTTTAACAAGATCGACCGTATCAATAATATCAGAAAATGGTTTCTTAACAATTGTGATTAAGACTGCATTTTTATCGCCATATAAATTTTTAATCTGACTTTTTTCAGTATCAAATGAAATATCCGCTAAATTTTCAAGCTTAACAGATTGGCTGGAATCATTACTGCGCACTACAAACTTTTTAATTTTTTCAATACTATCATAAGTAGAACCTACAGATAAACTCGAAGTACTTTCTGTGTTTTCAAGTAAGCCACCAGGACGCTCTTTGGACCAGGACCTTAAACCACTCATTAGCTCTAACAAAGTCACATCATAAGCATTCAGTTTTTCTGGTTTAGCTAAAATCTTAAGTTGTAAATCTTCAAGGCCAATATAACTAACACTTTGAACACCAGGAACATTTTTTAAAAAATCTTTAAGTTTCTCGACTTCCATCTTCATTTTTAACGGAGATAAATCGCCATATAGAGCCATTCCGAGGATGGGAATGTTAATAGCTTTAACTTCAGAAACCACAGGGTTTTCTACTTCAGAGGGTAGATCACGAACTTCAGATACTTTACGGCGTATATCATCAATTACCGAATCAACATCAGGGTATTCGTCATCTATTTTTACTGATATAGATCCCGCTCCTTGAAAAGATACAGAGCGATACTCTTCAATACCGTCAACTTCAGAAATTTTATCTTCAATAGGGTCAATAATGAGCTCTTCCACATCTGATGGTGAAGCCCCTGGGTAAACTGCAAAAATATTTACACGATTAAAGTTTACATTTGGCCTTGCTTCTCGCTGCATATTTCCGATTGAGAGAATACCTACAACTACTATTATTAGAGTAATATAATGTATTAAAAGTGTATTTTTAAGCATGTATTCAAAAAATTTCATATATTAATAATACCTATCAAAAAAGTTAAAATAATCCAGATACTCTAATACCTCTTGGATTATTTTTATCCGAATTGAACCCAATTGATTTTGACTTTGTATTAAACCTTTTTGAAATTCAGACAGGTTATAAAAATCTATTCGACCGTTGTTAAAATCTTTTTGCGCTTCTCTAAGTACCGATTGAGCAAGCTTAACATTAGTTTTATAACTTTCATAAATTTTGATATTTCTATCTAAATTATTAGAAAGGGTTTTAAACCTTAAGCGCGCACTATTATTTTGTTTTACAATTTTTTTATTTAAAATAGCTTCTTGCCATTGATTTATTTTTAAATCAGAGCGGACGTTCCTGTTGGTAAATGGAAACTGTAACTCTACAATTCCCTGAACATAAGGGTTTGTTCGATCTATAATATCATCATGAGAATCACTAAATTCACTTTGTAGTCCCTTCCTACCAAATTTAAGTTCAAAGCTAAGTGGTAATTTATTTCCCGCTCTGAGTTTCTTTTTATTATGGGAAAGAGTGCTTAGCTGCCTTTTTATTAACATAAGCTCTTGTTGGTTATTATAATCAACTTTATCAGCAGAATACTGGCCTCCGCTGTATAAACTAACAACCTCACTGTATAATGAATCAATTTTTACAGTTTGTAGGTCTTTAAAATCAACACCAAAGCTTACACTCAGTTGCTCTTTATTTTCATTTAATCTATTTTCAAGTAAACTTGTAGAGGCTTTACACGAGTTCAAGTCTTTCAAACTTAAGTAATAATCTTTTTTTGCAACAGAACCTCTTTGTGATTTTTGTTTAAGCTTTCTAACTTGTTTGCTAATTTGCTTACACAGGTTAGTTTGTAGGACTATTTCTTCATCCACTTCTAAAATATCTGATAACAGTAATAGCGAATTAACTAATAATGCTTTTTTTTCAATTTTCTCTTCAACATTTAATTCCATGGCCTTAGACTCAATGGCTTTCATTTCATTTCGAGACTCTCCGTATATAAGATCTCTAATAATATCTGTTTTGAGGCTAATATTAATGTCTGGAGAGTAATAATCTACATCATTCGATCTTGGGAAAGTTCTAAAGCTATCTACTAAGGAGTAATTTATACTGGATTCAATTCCGGCAGGCCACTTTTTACTTAAGCCCAATGAATATTGAGTCGTCTTGGTACTATCTGAAGAAAAGGGAGAAAAAGCTACATCTTCTGAATCTAATAGCTCCCCTCTTAAAAAGCCATATGTATCGTATGATGACAGTGACTTCTCTATATTTAATTTTTGAGATTTTTTTTCAAGCTCAACAATTTTATAATCTATTGCGTTTACTTTTACAGTATTTAGAAAGTTTGTAACAACCCCAGCACCTAATGAAAATTTAATTGGAAGTATGGTTATAAAAACAATAAAACAATTTCTAAATATCAATTTTAGCTCCAGACAGTTAGTCCTCGATAGAAACAGGAGACAATGTACCTGAATAATATTTTATTTAAAACTTATATTTGTATCGACTATATAGGTCAATTGGCAGTCATTCCTGTATGTTTTTCAGTTAGTTTTCAGTGAGGATGAAGTAAGTAAGCTGATCATCCGGAGCAGTACCAATTTTGTTAAGTTAAGAGTTACAATAAATAGTTTTTAAGCAAAATACACTTGGTGAGTAACTTCAACTCACCGAAGGCTTCTGTAAGCAGCCTATTTGAATACAAAGAAGACTCTGCCAGAGCTTCTGGACAAAAACTTAATTAAATTCTTAAAGTCATTTCTGTGAGGCTCACGGCACGCTTTGTAAGCCCGGAATAAGCGTAAGCTTATGTTAGGGCGATATAATAAAACTTGAAGTGAGCCGCCAGGCGAATGAGAAGACCGTCAGTGAAGACGCAATGCTGCCGCAAGTGTTCTCACAGAAATGACTTCAAGAATTTAATTAAGTTTTTGTCCAGAGGCTTGGGTATTTATTTAAGCTCTTTACCCAAAGGTTTTGTGATTTATATGTTATCTAATGAAGTCATATAGTGATGTCTGCATGAGCTTACTTGATGTTTGCAGCGTCGCCTCAAGGCTACTTTGAGCAGCGCCAATATCACTCACTACTTCAAACATATCAGCATCTTCATTGCTTGAGATATTCTTTTGTATATCAATGTTTTGCTTTTGTAATGTTTCAAATGCTGCATCAATAGTACCTATTCTTGAACCTAATTGTGATCTAGCCATTACAACTTGATTAATCGCCTCATCAATATGATCTAATGAGTCTTGAATAGCAAATTTATCATTTGTTTTTAAGGCAATCTCTAACTTATTCACAACTGCAAATATGTTTACACCTGTATAGTTCTTAAAACCGTAAAGGTCTCTGCCTTCAGCTGGCCCACCAGTATCTTGTAACTCTGTTGGGTCTGGATTTAGCTTGCCAATATGCTCATAGTTTAAGTCACGTAACTGAGTAACTCTATAGGCTTCATCTGCAGGGGTGGGCTTTGAAAGCTCAGCATCTAACGAACTTGGCGACCTCAAAGCGGGTTGCCCGTCTGATAGTAAATCTGGACGCAACCCTTTATTTTTAGATAATTCTAATGTTTGGTTATCTGGGTTTTCAGTATTCTCAAGTGGAGAACTTTTTAAACCACCAGGTAACGGAGGACTTGGTGGTCTATTATCTGGAGAAAACAAAGCATGAGCTCTTTGGTCATGTAATTCCTCAGTCGACCTTGCTTGCCTTACCGTCACATGAGCTATTCCATCACCTGTTAAACCCTGACCATGAAATATTTTACCTCCAGGCATATTCATTCCAAAAAATGAATCTTTATCTACATGAACAAGCATTTCACCCATATCACCATTGTAAGTTCCATTATAATTAAATGGCTTTTGCATGGTTTTATAACCACCAAAAATATATCGATCACCAAATTGAGTGTTCGCAAGCTTTACTACCTGCGAGTATATTTCTGCTACTTCAGTTGCTGTAATATTCCTAGTTTTAGCATTGGCACCGGAGTCACCAGCCTGAGAGATTGCTAAATCTTTGGCTCTCATTAGTTGGTCTGCGATTTCACTTAGTGAATGATCACCATAAGATAAAAAAGTTCTAGCATGCTCAAGATTTCTTTTATACTGAGTATTGCCATTGAGCTCTACACGGCTTGCTAATATTCTTCCTGCGGCAACAGGGTCATCAGAAGGCCTGGCCACCCTTTTTTGAGTAGCTGCTTGTTCTTGTAAACGAGACATACTGGAACGAGCCTTACGGATATTCCTATTAGTAGCGTTAAAGTTCATTTTATCTGTAATTCTCATTTACTCTTATAACCTTTTTAAATTCAAAACTGTTTCCATCATCTCATCGGCAGTTCTAATTAGCCTTGCCGAAGCATCATAAGCTTTTTGGTATTCAATCATTTTTGCGGCCTCTTCATCTAAGCTAACGCCACTAATACTTTCTCTCAATTTTTCTAAATTATGTAAGTTACTACCAATAGCCTCTATCCCACCGTTGGCTTTGGCTGCCAGTATTCCAACTTCACCAACCATAGCTCCATAAAAATCATCTAATGAGCTCGTGCCATCAGAAAAAACTTTTTTATACTGAAGCATTGAAATAATATTTGCTACGCGGTTATCACCTGGAGAGTGTGTGGCCGCAGCAGCTGCAATTCTTCCCACATCTTTTCTGATATACGGGTTAATATCTATTGAGTTTGAAAAGTTCTCTATACTGTCTGGCATAATAAAAAAATCACCACCAGATCCACTATATCTATCGAACCCTGCTCGGTGAGCTTCGTTCACTTCACTAACAATGGTATAACCCATGAGGTTTACCTTATTCATTAGATCACCAACAACACCATCTCTAACCGAAATTAAGCCACCCAAAGCACCTGAGGTAAATTGGTTTGTTACATCATCTGGAGTACCTTTTTTAGTTGATCTATAAAAAACACGCATGCTGGGGTTTTTACCTTCTTCATCAGCAACTTTATTTACAAATAGTTCTCTTTGCTGGTAACCAGAGACTAACACTGCTGTCCTACCGGCAGTAATAGTTACAATTCCGCCATCGCCTTCAGCATGAGAAATATTAACCAAACCACTTAACTTTTTAATTAACAAATCTCTACGGTCACGCTCATCATTAGCTTCTCTCGCATGTAATTCCACTTGCTGAATTTTTTGGTTTAAGTCAGCGATCTCTCTTGTGATTTCATTCACTTCACCAATTTTTACAGCAATCTCAAAGTCGGCATCACTAATAATACCACCTAAATTTTCATTTAAATCTTTAAAAGCACCCGTCATTTCACCTGCTGAATCTTTAATTTGCTGTCTTAGAGCAAAGTTTTCAGGGTTGTTAGATAACTCTCTCCAAGAATTAAAAAAGTTTCCAATTTTTTTATGAACTCCACTTTCTTGCTGCTCATTCATAACGTCTTCTAATCTGCCAAGCGCCGCGCCTTGAGCCGTTGCCGTAGCAAGCTTATTCATTTCTCCAGCAATTTGTTTTTCTAAATGAGCATTATTAGTTCTTGTGATTGCACTTGTGTAAGCGCCTTGACCATATCGTAAACGTAGGCCTGATGGAGGAGAAGCTTTAAGCTCAACTCGCTGTCGAGAGTACCCTTCTGTATCTTTGTTAGCGACGTTATGACTGACTGTTTGCAGTGCATTTTGGCTATTCATCATGGCTCGTTTACCGATATCCATGACAGACCAAACTCTCGACATCCTGCCTCACTCTCCTATGAGCTTAAATTCATTTAAGCTTCTTTACTAACTAAGCTTCCTGCTCTAGCTGTTTTGTACTTTCCAATACTTTTTTTCTTATATGTAGTTTCTTCAGATAATGTGTTTTTAATATTATCCATAGCACCAGTAATATTATTTAAAGCTGATTTTACCAGCTCTTCATTAAACTTATTTAACTCGACAACTCGTTTAATTATTAACTCTAAAACACTTTTCACATTCATCATTTTTTCAGACTCTTTACCTTCAAAATGACCCGCCAAAATATGCAAGCGTAAATTATCTTCACCTTCAATACTTAAACAATCTGCTAACTCTTGGGCTATTTTTAAACGCTTACCATCAAGAGCTTTAATTTTTAAAATTAATTCTTCTTTCACTTTATTATTTTCACTCAGTTTATCTAGCTCAGCTGCTACTAAAATTTCTTTTTCTTTGCGCACTACTGTAAGTAGGCTTCTATAGTGTTTAACTATTTCATCTAATGTTTCCATTAATTTTTTTTGTAAATCAAATTTTAAATTCATTCTGTTCATAAGCTACCTTACCTATTGTTACTACTCGCCAAAAATTAAGTGATTATCAACAAGCCTGTCGGCCACTGCTGCAGAATCTACTTTGTAAGTGCCCTTATCAATCATACTTTGTAAGCGGGCTACTTTTTCAGAATTAAAGCTTGGCTTTGAAGCAATCTCGTTTGCTTTACTCATACGCTGAGCTCTTTCAGACAAATTAACTGTTGTCGAAGAAGAGGATTTATTAAGCGAACCAGCATTGTTACCTGCTTTGTTTTTTGCCAAAGTATTTAACTTACTACTACTGGATTTATTCGTAGTTAAATTAGATATATTCTTTAGGTTTGGGCTCTTTACTTTCATATTTCCTCCGGGTCTGGTAGTACTTCTAAGTGTATCATATTTAGACGGTTTTTTTCAATAAAAGCCTTATTTAATAAGGTTTCCAGGCCTTTATTAGCCTTCAGCCTAAAGACCTTTGCCTAGAGACTCTCTTCATGAAACTAGACCATACGAGATAGTTCTCACCTTAAGCAAATGAGATTTTATCTCCTGGACCTACGTCTTCAATTACAATACCAATTCCATCAAATAATACCCTAAATTACTCAACATTTTATTCATTTTTAAATTTTGTTCAGGTCAAGAAATCCTCTGCTTAGCCTTGCTAGGCCTACGGTTTCTTTCTGGTCACAAAAAATTAAACCTAAATAAAACTGAAGACTAATTTAGAGCATTATTTGATGGGATTGGTATAATCATTCTCTGACTCAAAAGACTGTATTTTCATAAGTACTATGAAAACTTTCCCCAATTAACTATGAAAATAACTTCCAGTATAAAGGTTTGTTTAAATTTGACATATCCCCCACTGGCATTCCTTGCTCAACTCTGGCGCCAGGCTTTAAACCTTTATGCACCTCACCATCGAAACTGATTATTGAAGACAAATTTATATCATGTTCAATTTCTATAACTTTTTGATTTTCTTGATTAAATATATTTTTAATTGTGCCAGACCATGGTGAGGTGGCCTGCTTATTTTCAAGATTTTTAGTATCAAATATAAAACTTAAATCCTTATCCGTATCATTTTGCTTAACCGGAATAAGCTTGCCTGGCTTTAAATCATTTTTTAAAAATTTCTGTTGGTTAATTGGTATGGGCCCTGATGGCTTTTGTAAATTTTTGTCTTTAAAATGACGACTTTTAATTTGCTCAAATATTAATTTCGATAAACCTATACCGCCTGTCTCACCCCAGTTCTCAGCATACTGATTATCTAATTGGTTTTGGTATATTTTTTCAGCGTACCCTGGCTTAGACATTTCACTGTGCTTAACTGTACTGCGCATGGCTTTTACCATTTCACGTAAAAACTGCTTTTCATACATTTTTGCTGCGTCTTTTAGTTTAGCCTCAACCTTAGCTTGAGTTTGAACCTTACGTTTTAGAGAGTAGCCTTGTTGTATCTTGAAACCTTTCATAATAAAAAAAAATGGGGTAGATGAGCTTTAGATGTTTGTACATCCGTGTACTTATTGCAAAATTCAGCCATATAATGGTTTTTTTTCCGGAGTTTCCTGCTAAGAAAATTTCTGGATCTCTTGAACCTTCCTTGGTCTACGTCTTTAGCTCATCGCCCCCCAGCTAAATCAAAAAGATTCAACTATATATATAATACCCTTAAATCATTAAAAATTGTTTAAATTATTATCAATTTCCATCAAAACTTGACCTTACTCATAGTATAACTAGATCCCCTTGTAGGGCTCCAGCTGCTTTTATGTTCTGTAATATCGTAATTAAGTCACCGGGAGTAACCCCTAGCTTGTTCATGGCCTTCACAACATCACCAACTTTACTACCTTTGTCTAAGTGAAAGACTCTATGCTCTTCCTTAGTATTTTTTTGTCTGGAAACACTAGCTAGACCTCTTCCTTTGGGCAGTTCCGGAGCGACTTGAATACTTAAATCGCCGTGACTTATCACAATGGGTGATATTTCAACCCTATCACCCATGACAACAGTTCCTGTTTTTTCATTTATTATAACCTTGGCTTTGTTGTCTGGATAAACCTGTACTCTTTCTACTGTCGCTAATAGCTCGACACCTTTATTTTCATAATTTGGAGGAGCCACAATATCAATAGTAGAGGCATCTAATGCCGATGCATACTTACCGCCTAATTCTAAATTAATACTTTTTACAATTCGGGCAGAAGTTGTAAAGTCTGGGTTGTTCAAAGTTAAACGATAAAGCTTACGCTTGGTGAAGTCGTCTCCCACATCTCTTTCAATTAATCCTCCATTTGGTACTCTACCTACAGTTTCAATTACTGCCTTACCATTACTTCCAATGACAACAGAACCTTGGGCAACAGCATATACTTTTTGGTCAGCACCTCGAAGAGGAGCTTGAACTAATGTTCCGCCTTTTAAACTTTTAGCCCCGCCAATTGCATTAACAACTATGTCTATTTTATTTCCGGATTTGGCAAAAGCAGGTAAGTCAGCAGTTAAAATTACAGCCGCAATATTATTGCTCGACATTTCTTCTACTCCAGTTAAATCAACGCCTAACTTCGTCAACATTCTTTTAGTGGAGAGTTGAGTGTATTTTGAAGACCCATCTCCTGTGCCATTAAGACCCACAATCAAACCATAGCCCACTAACTGGTTACTTCTGACTCCCCTAATATTTGCAATATCTTTAATTCTTGCAGCACTGGCATCAAAACAAACAGCAATGAGTACTACAAATAAATATATATATTTAAAATATTTCATCATAATGCTTTACCTTTCCTTAGTGTACTTACTATGTCAAAATTGGCTTCAATTAATTTTGATGAGTTCACTGCCTCACCCATAATATCTTCAGCTCTTGCCACTCCAGTAATAATAACTCGGTACTCTTTGTCGCCAATCAAGAAACCTTTACTTCCTTCAACTCTATAGTTGCCATTAAACAATCGCTCTCTAATTCTTGTGGCTACTTTTTTAATATTAAACTTAAAGTCTTCTAACTTATTTTTTTCTTCTTCGCTTTCAACTTTTTTATCAACGACTTTATTCGCAGGTTCACGTCCAGCGTTTTCAACATCTTCCCGCTCTTTCATCATAGCCATTCGTCTTTCAGATTGTTTTTTCTCAAACTCTATTCGCCTTTGCTCTAATCTTTTCAGTAAAAATGCAATAGTTTCAACTTTTTGCTCCAACTCTTTTTTAGGCTCACCATCAATATCTATGTTAACTAAGTCACCAATCATTCTTAAATTATTTTGAGCAAATAAATAGCTACCTTGCCCCTGCATAACCCACAGCGAGCCAGCTTCTTGCTGTAATTTTGCGTCCCTACTCAAGCTTTCTCGTGTAGTTCTTTTATATTTCCTTTCTGGTGTATTGATATAATTAGGGGTTGATGAGTATTTTTTCTCTGCCTCTGGCATTGGATTTGCGTAAATTACTTCTTCTTTTGGCGGGCTGGCACAGGCAAATAGCACTGCTACTAAAATAAATAGTATTAACTTTGTTATAACATCAATCATTGTACTATTACCTCGCCTGTTTCTGATACCACTCCTGAAATTCGTTTATTACTTTTTAAATTTTTAACCCATACAGAATGCCCAACCTTACCTAGTGAGTCTGCTATGGCTGATGTAACAATTTTTAGTCCACCATCCAGATAAACTAGTTTAACTGCAGCCCCTCTTTTAAATATAACTTTGTCAGATAAGTTAGAAGATTTTATAACATCTCCATTCATTAAGTATTTGTTAGTTACTTTATGGTTAAAATTGTCAATGCTCGTTATTGCACCCACTACCTCATCTAATCTTCTAAACTCAAATTTTAATGGAGCCGAAGCAATAAAATCACCTTTAGAAACATTACTACCCACAACTAAAACAGGCTTTGTTGTGTACGACTGGCCGGTCACCCAAACTGATGCCGGGTTAGGAACATTCGGGTAAATTATTTGAGCTGAAAATCGACCTTTTGGCAGGTTTGAGCTAGACTGCACAAACCACGGCTCATTTTTATATTCAGAGCTCAGTTCAGGAAGTACGACACTGTCAATAATAAATTTACAATTAGAGCATTTTTTTGCCCAACTTCTTTTTAATGATTCAACAACAACTCTGGTGTTTAAATTATAACCCAAGTGTGTAATTTTAAACTCACTTGGAATAACAAAATTTATTTTACTTAAACTTTTATTATTTTTTTTAATACTTTTTAGCTTTTTTATTAAATCTAAACGACTTAACTCAACACTGTCTAATTTTTTAATTTTTGCAAACTCAACACCTGCTAGCAGGTCAGTAACCTCACCAATATTAGGGTCAGGCTCTATAACATCAATGAGTTTAACAGAGATATTTGGCTGACCGCCCACAACTATACTTTTTTTAAAACTAATATTTTGTGACCAAGCGCTAATAGAAAATATGAAAACGATGAATGTTAGTAAGTATTTCAATATTACCTCAGTCCATTAACATATTGTAACATCTGATCAGAAGCCTGTATGACTTTAGAGTTAGACTCGTAGGCTCTTTGGGCGGTAATCATATTTACCATTTCATCAACAATATTCACATTACTTTGCTCCAATTGACCTTGAGCAATCATTCCCATTTGGTTTTGTCCGGGAGTACCTACTTGCGGTGTGCCACTAGAACTTGATGGAATAAATAAATTTTTACCAATACTTTTTAAGCCTGCGGGATTCACAAATGTGGCCAATTCAATTTGCCCAATAGTTTGCACCTGGTTATCATAGCCCTGTTTAACTCTTACGGTTCCGTTTCCATCAAATTCAATGAGCGTTGTATTGTTTGGAACTGAAACACCTGGCATTAGTACATGGCCATTACTGTCTTTCACAACACCATCACCATCTTTTTTAAAGGAACCGTCGCGCGTGTAGCCGATTTCTCCATTAGGTAATTGCACCATAAAAAAACCTTTACCTTGAATCTCTAAATCAAAAGGAGCTTGTGTTAACTTTGTTGACCCTTGCATATAGTCTCTGGCAACAGCACTTGTTTTAACACCTAAACCTACCTGCACCCCAGTAGGAGACCTTGATAAATTTCCTGTCACAGCACCAGGGTCTTTATGAGTTTGGTATATTAAATCTTCAAACTCTGCTCTAGATTTTTTAAAACCAGTAGTCGATACATTGGCCATATTGTGGGCTATAGTATCCATATTAGTTTGCTGAGCTTTCATACCTGTTGCTGCTGTGTTTAATGATTTTATCATTTATAATCTCCTAACTTTAAACTTTTGGAACATCGTTAACTAGCTTGCCATTAATTTGGTCAAAAGCTTTTATAATATCTTGTGTACTTTCAAATACTCGAGTTGCTGAAATCATATTAGTCATTTCATCAACTATGTTTACATTTGATCTTTCAATAAATCCCTGATGTGTTTGAGTACTTGTAGCTCTTGCAAGCTGTGGGTCCATATCTTTTTTAATTCTAAAGCGGTTCGCACCTTCTTTAGCTAGAGCATCAAAGTTTCCAGCTTCAAACATGGAAATTTTTCCTCTAGCTTGTCCATCTGAAAATACTTCACCTAAGTAAGACACAGTAACTCTTTGTTCACCTAATTGAATTTTTCTATCTTCTGGAGCCAAGCCCTTATCATCGTTTTCTTGCAAAACATGATGACCATCTTTAGTTACTAAAAAGCCATCTACATTTCTTTTCAAAGCACCATTTCTGGTAAACCTAACACCCTCAGATGTTAATACCTCTATAAACCCTTTACCTTCTAAACCTAAATCCAGTGGGTTGTTTGTGTTTTGTAGGGCCCCTTGTTCAATATTTGTGTAAGTTCCGTTGGCATCAACATAACTCCTGTCATAAGCTCTGATATCATGAAAGCTTTGTTCACTTGCGGGGAATTGATGAAACTGAATGCTGTTATCATCTTTTTCTAAATCAGTTAAGTACTCATTAAATACTTGCTTGTTTGCTTTAAAACCAGTTGTGTTTGCATTTGCAATATTATTTGCAATTGTATCTAGCCTTTTACTTTGTGCAATAGCACCAGTTAATGCTGTATATATACCTTTACCACTCATAAAATATTCTCCCTTACACTTGTTACAGCAAGGTGTGTGCCATCTTATCTGGACTAAAGAATAAATTCGGTTAAAAACTATAAATACCTTTAAAGGTTTATAAAACCTCTACCGAAGCTGAATATTACCTATCATCCAAGACCACATTAAACTTTTGGCTAGTCAAAAAGTTCCCAGCCCCTTGTATTTCCGTCATCAAAACAACACTTCTTTAGATACCCTAGTTTAATTAATATTAAATATAATTTATTTGCTTGATTAAAGTCTCTAGCGGATAATAGATGAAATAGGAGGTTTCGAATGAAAATACTTTTACTATTTATAGCTACTTTGGCATTCAGTCTTCCTAGTTATGCAAAGCGTGGACAAAAAAAACATCGAAAGCATATGGAAGCTCACCGCGAAAAAATGCAAGACAAGCGTGAGAAAATGAAAGAGCATCGTGAGAAAATGAAATCTCAACGAGCTGAAATAAAAGAAGACGGTGAAATCACTTTAGATGAGCAACAACAAATGAAAAAAATGAAAGCTAAAAAAGTTCGAATGAAAAAACGTCATAATAAAATGAAGAGGCGCCTTAAAAATATGAAAAATAAAGCTGAAGAAACCTCTCCTGAATAAACTATGTAATCATGCATTATTATTTTTTGCTCAAAGCTTAACCTAAAATTCACCTAAGGCTTATTTTTTTAGCAGGACCTAAGTCAATATTATGGGCTTGAAGTCAGTCTCCTGTTAATTCGTATATTTCACATACACTAAACCTAAGCAAAGCCATAAACTCCTTTGTTATGAAGCCTCTCGTACTTTTTGCCCTTATTTTAGTTTTTAGCTGTAGCATTTTAGCTAAACCAGAATCCTCATCAAAAGTTAAAACTCTACAAAATAAGATCAACCCTAGATTAAACCCGAGGATGATTTACTCCCCTATTGATCAAAAGCCACGCTTTGACTTACCAATGACTTATAATAAAAGCGTTCAAAAGTGGATTACTTATTATCAAGGCCGTGGTAAAAACTGGCTAACAAGAACTTTTGCTCGTACCTACAAATATTTCCCAAGCATGCAATACGCCTTAAAACAAAAAAACATGCCCCTTGATTTAGCCTATATTACAATTATTGAAAGTGGGTTATCTCCAAAGGCACGTAGTCATGCTAGTGCCGTTGGCTACTGGCAATTTATAAAGCCCACAGCAACAAGGTATGGCCTAAAAGTTAATTGGTGGGTTGATGAAAGGATGGATTTTTATCGAAGCACCGAAGCAGCTGTTAGCTACCTTGATGACTTATACGGAATGTTTGGCTCCTGGTATTTAGCTGCATCGGCTTATAATATGGGCGAAAATAAGCTTAAAAGATTAATTAAAAAGTATAAAACTAAAAACTATTGGATACTTTCTAAACAAAAAGGTTTCCCAAAAGAAACAAGAGATTACGTACCAAAGCTTATTGCTACAGTATTAATAGCTAAAGCTCCAAAACTATATGGCTTCAGGAATATTAAACAGCTAAAGCCGCACTCCTATGATGTGTTTCATGTGCCTGGTGGAACAGACTTGTATAACTTCGCTAAACATATGGGCTTACAGCCTAAAATTTTACAAGTACTAAACCCAGGAATTCTCAAAGGTTTTATTCCACGTTTTGTAAAAAACTACAGAGTAAGAATACCAAAAGGCTATACACCAAAAGCGGTAAGATACTTAAAAAGCCAATTATAGCCTGAATTAAGTCAGGCTATACTATTTCAATAATCAATTCAGTGACCAAACTGACGATATATGCATGATCAGAGCTCTTGAAAAAAAATAAATAATATTTATTTTTTTAAAGGCTATGAATAGATGCAGAAATATCTAAAAAGCGACGATGAGTTAAACGATATCAAAGGAAAAAATTTAAAATAAGTTACTGTACAAAAATGAACGATAATCATGTGCTCGCTGAGTTTAATAAAAAAGATCGCTACCATGTTTACTTCTGTCCTTTGAACAATTTTTCCTGGCAGTAATCAATTAAAATTTACTTTAAGATTATTTTTTTCACTATCACAGAGCCTTCAGAAAATTAATTATTTCATCTTTATTGGCTTCAAAGTCTTCCACGTTAACATCTGTGTCCTGAGGTGGCATTGTGCCTTTGATGATACTATCGACGATAGATTGACCAAAAGATTCTTCATTAACTACGTAACTTTTAATTTTTTTCAAGTCATAAAAATTGATGGGACGAACGCTTCCTGAAGTGTGGCAGGACTGACAGGTTTTGATTATCGTAACGTGGTTTTGATTCTTTATGCTCACTAATATTTCGTCCTCTAATTCCTCTATCTCATCTTTATAGTAAGATGTGGGAGCCAGCTCTGACTCAATGTCTGTCACACCCATCTCAAAACGTTTTAGATATTTTTTGAAGATTTGCCTATTCAGGGGCCAATGATTGATACTACTGAGTAAAGCAATGAAGGCTTTTACTTGATCTCGATCACTACCACCAGCAGACTTTAACTCTTTTTTATTGAATCCGAAGACAGCCTTCATAATATCTTCACTTTTTTTAAGCTCATTGAAAGCATCGTGCTGTGTGATTTGGTCGGTTTTAGGCCTTAGGGTAGCTGGCAACAGAGGATTTGGCTGGCCTGTAGGTAGTATTGCATTGAGCCCTGCGATTTCTGTAAAACTCAACCTAGTGAAGTTCAGTGGGTCAACGGTGAAGGTGTTCGAGAAGACTTCATTGATATTAGTATCTTCTCCGATTGTCTGCTTAGGAACTAAGACACCAATATTGTCCGAGGGCACCACATCTGCAAGAATGCTCGAACGCAGCTTTTCCATCACTGTTCTCGAAGGTCGCTCAGGAAGCAAATTACTGTACCCCAAAAGATAATTCAATACGGCAGACTTACACTCAGAATCTGAGGTTGAGCAATAATCGGTGAAGATTTTTCTGATATTTAAAACCTTCGAAGTAGAGCGGATATTGTTATCATACATTGTTATGGTGGGCTTATAGGAGTTAATTGATACGACTCGTGCTGTTTCAACTTCCCTCTCATTGAACTTAAGCTTCAAACCTTTATTTATAAACTTAAGGAGTTTAGGATCTTTCTCAAGGGCTAGCTTATTACCCAACAAATACTGCTGGGCTGTATTTCTTAAAAAATGGGTCTCACCCCAGGGAGCTCTGGCAAAGATAGCTCCCTCATTTTGATGACACATCACACAGGTGTTCCTGTTCGCGTAGCTTACGACTAACGGAAACTCTACACCACGGTTGTAGACATGATCAATAACTAAAAACTCATAACGTTTACTGAAATCATCCCATATAATCAGCTCAAATTCATTTGATAGTGGAGAAAAGGCTAATAATGCGACTGGCACACTTTTGCTTTGAGGCAGACTAAACGCTATTAGCTTACGTCTAAATATATAACTTTCGTAGTCGTTTAGCAGCGAGCGCCCGTCTATTTCTATTACAGAAAAGGTTATGGGTTCGTCATAGTAAACGCTAAAAATATCTTTTATTTCGTTCACATAATCAACAAGAAATATCCCATCTTCTTCCATTTCATTGTTGTTAGCTAAGCTGGATAGCCTGGACTTTATAGAGTTGGTGACAGGTGTTCCGATGTAGTTTTTATTTTCATCTCGGGGTGTGACGCCAGCAGGGCCTCTATTCGATGTAGAGGAGTCAGTGGCAAAGTTGCCCGTCGCCTCGAAGCCTTGGCAAGCATTAAAATAGATCGTCATTAGGCCCGTAAACACTACAGAAATAAAAATGTAATAATTTTTCTTCAAGCCTAGTCATCCTTATTCCAAACATTTAGTTTACGACTCTAATGTCACCGAGCTCTTGTAATTCCATTAAATCCTTTTCGGAAATTTTCGTGGTTAAATCAAGCCCGTCCTTGTCTTCAATATAATAAGACACCATGTTTACATCACAGATATCACCAATCGCATCGTTTAAATCGTTCTTAACACTGGCCAAATCTCGTTTTAAGACATCATCGTTGCTTCCAGACGACATTAAAAACAAGCCCACTTCTTTAACATGAGTGACACTGTAAAAGCCTCTACTACTGATTTTAACCATATCCATGTTAAGCATCTTTATATTAGGAGAAACCATATCATCATCATTTATCAACGCATGTATCAATACATTAGGAGCCATCTCATTTCTTTTAAGACGCTTGCATTTCTTTGCATGCACATAGCTTATCATTTCCGTTTCATTCACGTTACCAGCAGGCTCTTCAGACACAGGCTCACTAACTAGTGAGGTTACCTTAGAGGACGTCTCTTCACTCGAGAACTCATTGGCGCTGTCACAGTTTTGAAAGAAGACCATTGTAATTAGCGTTGATAAAAGAATAGATAATACCTGTATGTTCATTAACCCCTCCTAGAGTTTCCATATTTAGGAATTGCAACCAATAGACCAGGCTTTAAGACTTTAGCTAGCACTACAATCTAAGACAGAGAAAATCTACGTCTATGAATTAGACAGTGCAAAAAAGATTACAGTAAAATTAAGGGCTTAGGTGTTTCACATTGAGATTAGCAAGATGTCTCAAGTAGATTCCCACGGGCAAGCCCATGGTCCTTACCGCTACAGCTCCAAAAGGAGCTGACCTGAACAAGTTCAGGAACCATTGTCGGCACTTGTATTTTAATATTTTACTTTATGGTTACAAGTGGTCGACACGGGGTTCA
>Ga0209187_1001027_pt1 | contig 36863 bp, 27 predicted proteins | sample BantaG_FD_187430 | JGI IMG/M metagenome (GOLD analysis project Ga0209187, IMG submission 187430) | Marine algal microbial communities from Bantry Bay, Ireland - BantryBay_4 metaG (SPAdes) (version 2) | ecosystem: Host-associated > Algae > Red algae > Unclassified | place: Bantry Bay, Ireland...
CATAGATGAAACGCAGAAATTGATCCTCAATATCAATGAAACTCATAGGAAACTATTGGATATTTTAGGTAGGAAATACTGGATTTATTATTCTTGAAAACTTAAATGGAGGGTGCGGAAGACACGTATTAAATGTTTAAAAAAATCTTTGTCGTCATTATCTTAATTATGATCCTATCCTTTCTATTTGGTCCAAAACCCAATTATCCAACTTACGATGGAAAGGTGGATTTATTGAACATTTCATTGAATGAAATAGAAGACCACATCAAAGAAAAAGAAGCAAAAGTTCCAAACTTAAAACCCAATAATGAATCGGAAATTGTTTGGTTTGATGGCGTGAAGAAAACGGAGTATTCCATCGTTTACCTGCACGGTTTTTCTGCCTCAAAAATGGAAGCCGATCCATTGCACAAAGAAATGGCAAAACGGTATGGCTGTAATTTGTTCTTGCACCGCATGGCAAAACATGGCATTGATGATACCGAAATATTTGCGGATCTCAGTCCAGCCGATATGATAAATGCAGCTAAAGAAGCCTTGGCTGTTGGTAAAATTTTAGGGGAGAAGGTGATATTGCTTTCCACCTCCACAGGCGGTACCTTTTCAGTTTACCTCGCTGCCCACAACCCAGAACTGATTCATTCCATGATAATGTATTCACCCAACTTTGATTTGTATGATAATAAATCTAGAATGTTGTTATGGCCATGGGGATTGCAATTGGCTAGAAAACTAATTGGCGAATACCGCACAGTAAATTTCCCCGATGCCGCGAGACCATATTGGATGGATTATTATCGCGTAGAAGGCATAATTGCATTAAAATATTTAGTTTCAGAAACAATGACAGAGGATGTTTTTAAGAAGGTGAAAACTCCCTATTTTGCAGGTTATTATTATGAATCAGAAGAAGAGCAAGACAAGATAATTTCTGTGGCGAAAATAAGAGAATTTCATAAATTGACCGCCACACCCGAAGAGCAAAAAGTATCGCATCCATTTCCAAGTGTAAAATCGCATGTTATTTCCTCCAAATGGCATTCAAAAAACACTGGTATTGTGAAAAAAACCACTTATAGGTTTGTTGAAGATGTTTTGGGAATTGAGGCAGTTGCCTTCGAGTAGATTGGGGCAATTTGAAAAGTTTAGAATAACTTTGTTAATTTTCGACACTAAAATAGATTTCGTCTGAAAGAACCTCAGGCAACGTTGGGGCAATTTTATAAGTTTAGAATAACTTTGTTAATTTCCGACACTAAAATAGATTTCGTCTGAAAGAACCTCAGGCAACGTTGGGGCAATTTTATAAGTTTAGAATAACTTTGTTAATTTCCGACACTAAAATAGGTTTTGTCTGAAAGAACCTCAGGCAACGTTGGGGCAATTTTATAAGTTTAGAATAACTTTGTTAATTTTCGACACTAAAATAGGTTTTGTCTGAAAGAACCTCAGGCAACGTTGGGGCAATTTTATAAGTTTAGAATAACTTTGTTAATTTCCGACACTAAAATAGATTTCGTCTGAAAGAACCTCAGGCAACGTTGGGGCAATTTTATAAGTTTAGAATAACTTTGTTAATTTCCGACACTAAAATAGGTTTCGTCTAAAATAACCTCAGACAACGTTGAATCAATTTAGTCAATTCCTGTAACTGAAATGCTGTAGAGATGTCACGGTCGTGCGTCTCCTCTGGCTGTTTTGTCGCAAATTTTAATTTCTGGCATTGAATTAGATTTTGGCTAAAAGAACCTCAGGCAATGGAAAGAGTTAGTGAAAAGAATAAAATGTTTTCCTCTGTGCGACTCTGTGGTGAAATAAAAAAAAGTCCAGCTATCCCATATTAAAAATCAAACAATGAAAACATTCCCCAATATAGAAACAGATAGATTAATATTAAGACAGACCATCGAAAAAGATTGGAAAGAAATTCTATTTCTAAGAACCTCAAAAGAAGTAAATAAATACATCAAAAGTAGTTTAAAACCTCCTAGCAACGAAGTAGATACTAAAGCATTTGTTGATAAAATATATACAAAGGGTTTTGAAAATGATGACAATATCAATTGGAGTGTTGTTATTAAAAATATGGATAAAATGATCGGTTCTGTTTGCTACTGGAATTTTTCGGAGGATAGAAAAAAGGCAGAAATTGGTTACGCAATGATCCCAGATTTTTACAATTTGGGTTATATGAGAGAAGCACTAAAAGCAATCTTAGGCTATGGAAAGAATAAGCTAAATTTGGAAGTTGTTGAAGCATTTACACATTGTAAAAATGAAGCGTCAAAAAGATTGCTTGTAAAATGCAAATTTGCATTAAAAGAAGGTGAAGTTGACGAAGGAAACGAGGATAACTTAATTTATCAGAAAAGATTTAAAATATGAAATTTCTTAAAAAATTGTTTTCATCAAAAAATAAAAATTTTGATTCCGAAAAGCAGAAAAGCAAACCCAAAATTATTTACAGCGATGAACAATTTATTTTATTAGCTGAAATGTTGATTGATACTGGAAACCCTAAAACACTCGATAATTATATTTTAAAATTAAAAAAGCACAAATCAAATCCAGAAACAGTATTTTTTGAAGACGACTATTATTATGACACTGAAAATAGAGAATTTGAAGTTGGCAGAGGAACCTCAAAAGAGCTGAAAGATTACATCCAATGGTTTTTATTAATTGACACATTGCACATTGATAATTTACTTTGGGAATTGGATTGGAAAGAGGGCGAGGAAGAAGCCAATGAAGTAGTAAAAATATTGGCAAACGTGAAAGAGTATAAAATCCCATCATTATCAGAAATTGATTCTACCAATTGGACGACCTTAGATGATTATTTTTCTAAGGTAAATATTGTATTGGCAAAAGCGGGTTTTTCGGTTGTAAATCTAGACATAAATAGCGACTCATATGTAACAGGAATTGTTAAATCAGAAAATTTAAATCAAATAATTTCACAAGCGGAAGAATGTGGGCAGCGGATTACAAAATATTAAATGCTATTGATAAATGTAATATTAATACTGATACGCCACTCGCATCTGGCGTATTTTCGCGAATTTGGGTTCGCTGTCGTTAAGATCATCCTCCGCGCCTCCCTTGGCTTTTGCATAATTTGATAGTAGGATTGCATCCTACCCTTTGATCTATCGTCCTTTCTGGACTGGAATATCCACCAGATCCAATCTACCTTCTCTTTGGTTAAATGGACATTTTTACTTATATTTATTGCAAAAATACCTGAATGAACAATGTTTAAAATTTTATCATAATGAATGGATGTTTGGATAATCAACTATCTGTATTTTTGAAAGAGGCGAGAGAAGAAATAGGTAAAGGAAATGTTACAAATGTAATTGAAAAAATGCGATATTTTTTTCAAAATAGTCCACAGATTAATGAAATTATCCATCAACAAAGTCGATTGAGTAAGCTTGCCATTCAAATTAGGCTAGGAACGATATCTTTGGAAGATAAAATAGTGTCTGAAAACCAAGTAGTATTGGCAATTCTTGAACTGATAGATGAGTTATCTAGAAAAGAGTATAATCAAAATTACCTACAAGAAGAAATTATTAGTGCTATTAATATTTCAAATTCTAAAAACTTAGTAGTTGATAGCAATATATTTGCAGAGAATGTACACATTGGAGATAATTACTTTCAAAAGTTATACGCATTAAATGAATTAAAACATAGTTTGTTAATTCAACAAAGTAATATTTTTAAGCAGAATATGATATCGGAGGTGGATGAATTATATATTCAGCTTCCGAAGCAAAAACGAATTAAAGAAACCTTGCCTTTTAATCAACTAATTCAACAAACCTCCAAAGATGTTTCAGAGCTTAGTATTGAAAATGTTTTTCACAAGGAGTGTTACGATTCAATGTTGATTTTAGGTGAGCCTGGTGCTGGGAAATCTACTTTGTTAATGGAACTAGGATTTAGAATTGCTACTGAAACTTTAAAGGAAAATAAAGGATTAGTACCCATTTTTCTAAATTTAACATCTTGGGGAATTTATCAAATAAATAAAGATTCTAAAGCAGTTTTTTGGGACTGGTTGAAATATGAATTTAAAGCTGTATATGGTGTTTCGGGAAAAGAGTATGAAGAAATATTGATTTCTAAACAAGTCGTATTTTTGTTAGATGGCTTAGATGAGGTGATTGAAAGTGAAAGAAAAAGTTGCTTATTAGCTTTGAATGAATTTATTTCTGAATATAGAATACCAGTTGCAATTACTTGCAGAAGAATAGAATACGATTTATTAAAACAACAATTTTTAGAAAAGAATGAATGCAATATTTTACGTTTAAATGGAGCTATTGAAATTATGCCAATTGTTAAAAGGCAGATGGAAGAATATCTTCAACAGAAGTCTTATGATGAAATTCTTATCAGTTATAATCGTTCAGAAACACTACAAAGTGTTTTAAATTCTCCATTATGGTTATCAATTGCAGTAAATGCCCATAAAAATAATGATTGGCAAATTTTTAAGGAAGAGCCCCAAGACTGGAAATATGAACTAATGGCTTATTATGAAGGTTGGGTCATTAATGAGAAATTGCCAAAAGAGAATAATAAGAATAAAACAATTGCTCATAATCATTCAAGTAATCGTTCATTAGAGTATAGCGAAGAAGATGTTACTCTGTGGATGGGATGGCTTGCGTTTATGATGAATCGTGAGAATCTTTCAGTATTTTATTTGGAAAGGTTACAACCGTGGAGTTTGCCTAATAGATATATTGCAAAATATAAGTTTAGGGCTGATTTGACTACAACATTGTTTGTTGGTATTACTTTCGGTTTGGTATCGGCTTATCCATATGGTATATCTTTTGGTTTAGCTTATTGTTGTGGACATGTTTTAGGTAGAATGTTTTCAATATATAATGGGAAGGTGTTTTTAGAGATATTGCCTAAAAGATTAGCTGTATATTGTTCTGCTATTTTGTCTTATGGTATCTCTTATGGATTATCTTTCTGTTTTACAGGAGTTATTTCTTTTGGTTTCTTTACAAAAGTTATGATTTATTATTTTTCTTTTGGGTTATTTATAGGTTTGGGAGTCGGTATTATGTATAGTTTTTTAGGTGTTCAAAATAACATTTCAAATATTATACCAATAGTTAATGTTGTAGAATATTTTAAGTTTAATGTTATTCGTGGAGGACTTTTTTTTATAGTTGGTTTAATGATTAGTTTTATATTTAGCTTATCATTAGTATTGTTAATAGGATGGGAATTAGCTTTTGTATTAGCACTGGCATGTAGTTTGGCGTTTGGTATGACATTTTGTTTAGAAACAAATATTCTAAAAGAAACTCTTGAGCCCAATCAAGGGATAGTTAAAACTAAAAAATATTTAATGTGGTCATTTTTACCAAGTATTGTAATATTAATTAGTTCGATTATGATAAAGTTTCTTAATTTATTAGTTATAAGCCATTCAACCATAGTGTTTATAAGCCTTTTAGGTGGAATTCTTTTTTTTGTAATTCCAGCAAAAATGGGCTTGAATAGCTATGTTAGACATTTTCTTATCAGAGGGTTTTTAGAAAAAGAAAATTTTATACCCAAAAAATATGTTCCATTTTTAAATAGTGCTTGTCGTTTAGGTTATCTCAGAAGAGTTGGAGGTGGTTATAGGTTTTTTCATCGAGAATTTCACAATTATTTACTTAAAAAAAATAATTCAAAATTTGTGTCTTTTTATAAATCTCTAGAATCTATAATGCATCTTTTTGGAAAGTAAATTTTCGGAACTTTCTCACTGTTTGTTTTAATAACCTATATTTACAATTGCCTTTCTCACACGAAAGAGAATCACAGTTTAAGTAATGCAAACACAAACCACCCCAATGAACAAATACCTAAAAGCATTTTTAATTTTTATTGGAATTATATTTCTACTATTCGCATTGGTCGTATCTTATTTTTTGTGGTCAATGAGAGCGATGCAGCAGAGAGCCGAAAGGGATAGTGTTGTAATGTCGGAAAAATGCAATCAGGTAAATGTAACTGAGAGACCAAAAATAACTTTGTCGAAATTTGACAAAGCTGAAATTGAAGAATTGAGGTTTTATATTCTTAGGGATAATCAAATAGTGAAAGATACGCTTATCAAAAACAAACTTCATGATAAACACATTGAATTCCATACCAATATTCCATTTGATGATTTCTTGAAATCAGATACCATAGTAGTAGAAACTAAAAATAAAGCCTATTTTAAGATTTCTGGATTTTCTCATTATGCTTATTTACATTATGGAATGTTTGGTTACCTCGATAGTCACGATTGCAGATTTGAGGATAGTAAATACACAATAAATGGCAAAGAAAATACTGGGTGGTTGTTAAAGGAAAATGGAGTGTATGGGAATCAAAAAGACTCGAAGACATTGTTGTTTTCTCCTCCGTCGCATTAGATTCCCAATCAAGTTGGGAATGACGTTTGGTGGCTCCGTCGCATTAGATTCCCAATCAAGTTGAGAATGACGTTTGGTGGCTCCGTCGCACTAGATTCCCAATCAAGTTGGGAATGACGGTTGGTGCTTTGGAATGACGTTGTCGTACCCAACTTTAAATCCGCGTCATCCGCGTTCCCAAAACGGAGCAAACGCAAAAAAATCCAATAGAACGCAGATGATATTGGGAATCTCGTCAATGTTTAGGACAGTTTTTCATTGCAAGGGGGTTTCAGATATTTCTCTTGCTTCGCAAACCGAAATTCTGAAATGACACAGTGTAGCAGCTACGAAAATTCTCTTGCTTCGCAAACCGAAATTCTGAAATGACACAATGCAGCAGCTACGAAAACACAAAATGTAAAACCCCTAACGACAACAATAACGCAAAACCAATCCGTGCAACTGTCGGACTTGATGATTCGAAATAGTATTTGAAAGGATGCAAACCGTTTTTGATGATTGTTGGAATTGATAGAACCGAAAATGCAATTAAAATCACCCACATGGCGCGGACGAAATAATTCATTTCAGGGAAAAATTGTTTGAAAATTAAATGTAGGGGGATCGTTATGAAGAAGGCGAAGATCGCTAATTTTTCTTTTGGAGCGATTAGTAAAGCAGCCGAGCAGATCAATACCACGATTCCGCAATTGATGTAATAGCGCAATTCATTTAGGGTGTGGGTGAAGGCTAGTTCTGGATTTTTGAATTTTACGTAAATCAAAACCCAACCCATTAGGATGCCTGTTAATAGACTGAATAAAATGGCTTTTCTTCCTGTGCCGATTACTTGCGCATCTGTTGCTTTTTTGTTGAGGTATTCTTTGTAAATGTCTATTGAAAATAGGGTAGAGAGGGAATTGAAAAGGGAATCAACTGTACTCATTAAAGAGGCGAAAAGGGCGCATAGAATGAAACCTCGCAAGCCTATCGGAATGTAATTGGCGACGATGTATGGGAATGTTTGGTCGGGGTCCGCAAGGGGTTGGTCGCCCAAAATTCCTGCCAATGCAATTCCTGGAACCACGATTAAAACTGCCATAAAATATTTGGTAACTCCGCCCACCATCAAACCGATTTGCGCGTCTTTTAATGATCTCGCTGCCAATGAACGCTGCATCACGCTTTGGTTGGCGCACCAGTAATTTATATTTAATAAAAACAATCCAAAAATATGTATCCAGGGTAGTTTTTCGTGATCGGCTGGTAGATGTAAATGCATTAGGTCTGGCGTTTTGTTGTACAGCTCTTGCCAGCCTCCTAAGTGGTGGAGGGCTGCGTATAAAACGGCAATTCCTCCGAGTGTCAATATGGAAAATTGTATAATATCGGTTTTGACCACGGCTGCCAATCCTCCATAATAGGTGTAAATTGCTGAAAACACACCCAAACCCACAATTAATATCGCCAATCGGATGATTCTGTCGGTATGAATGAAGCTCAAGAGATCGCCAAAAACCATGTCGGCGGCGTAGGCTCCCCAAAAGAGCGCGGCTCCCATACTGATTGTGGCAAACATAAATATATTGGCGGAGGTGTAGATTAATGCAACGGTTTTGCCCAATCGTTTTTTAATAAATTGGGTAACGGTAATCACTCGGTCTTTTAGATAAAGAGGTACAAATATAAAGGCTGCCATTAGTATTCCTTGAACTGCATTTATTTCTAGGCTGGCTTGGGCGAGTCCGTATAAATAGGCGGAACCCATCATTCCCAAAAATTGGTAACCTTGGATATTGGTCGCAATCGTGGAAATGGCGATGGACGGCCAACGTAAATTTCTATCGCTCAAAAAATAGCCCTCCGTTGTTTGATTGCCTCCTGATTTGGAAGAGAGAGCAACAATCATTACAATGGTAAAATATAATAATACAATTATTAAATCTAATAGCATGGCGTTCGTGAATTTTTGGAATCAATTAGAGGTTTTGGTAATTGTTCATTTAGGACGTTCGATCTAAGGGGGCAACCGCAAGGGTTGCCCGTACAACATTAATGCAATTTATTTTTTATTTTCGTTTGCCCGATGCAAGCGGCGTTGGAGGGGATTCTTTTGGAATTCTCCCTTGAATGATTGGCATTGAAATCGTTTTTATTTTTGGCAATACGTATTTTGCAAATAAATCGCATTCGTCTAAATGCGGGTATCCTGAAAATATAAAGGATCGGATGCCCATTTTCATATATCTATTTATTTTTGCTAAAATTTGATCTGGATCGCCCACCAATGCGGCTCCGCATCCTGATCTCGCTCTGCCGATTCCCGTCCATAATTGATCTTCCACAAATCCGTCGTTATCTGATTGGTTTCTCATTTCTGCTTGACGGGATACTCCATAGGATTTTGCGTCCAATGCGCGTTCTCGAATTTCTTTGCCTAATTTTTCATCGAGTTTCGACATCAATTTTTTCGCTGCCTGTTTTGCTTCGGCTTCTGTTTCGCGGACAATCATATGTACGCGCAAACCAAAATCAACGGTTCGGTTATAAGTTGCTGCCTTGTCGCTCATGTTTTTCATCAATCCCAATAATTTGTCCTCTGTTTCGGGCCACATAAGGTACACATCGCAATGTTCGGCACATAAATCTACGCCTGGAGGAGAATATCCACCAAAATACAGAAGCGGTCCTCCGTTTTGTTGGTAGGGTTTCACGGCTTCGGTTGGGAGTTTTAGGTTGTAATATTTCCCTTGAAAATTAATCTCGTCTTGGGTCCAAGCTTGCTTTAAAATTTCAATGACTTCGCGCGATTTATCGTAACGGGTTTGCGAATCCAGTTCTGTCCCAGCCAAGTTGGACGAAATGATATTTACAGTAAACCTTCCTTTCAAAATATGGTCTATAGTAGCAATGGTTCTCGCGAGCATCGGCGGATGAATTTCTCCACATCTGACCGCTGCCAATATGTTTATGTTTTTGGTCAATGGAGCGACTGCGGCTGCGAATGTCAAGGTTTCTTGTCCCACTTGATAAGAGGAGGGACAAAGGATATTTCTGTAGCCCAATTCATCGGCTCTTAGTAAAATTTTTGAGGTATTTTCCCACGAACTTTTGAAACGGTCCTCCATTTCTCCCATAAATTCGAAATCGCCATTGCAAATCGGAGCAAACCAAGAGACCTCGGCTCCTTCAACATTTTTAGATCTTATTTTTATAGACATATGTGAGTATATAGTAGTTTTTGTATTTAATTTAGAAAGATTCCACTCGCTTTTAAAAAATGCGAGAATGCAAGAATGCGAGAATGTTTACTGGTGTTATTGCCACAATTTATTAATGTGCTTACTTTCAATTGGAAATATTCTCGCATTCCAGCATTCTCGCATTTTTTACTGGTGCTATTGCCACAATTTATTAATGTGCTTACTTTCAGATCGAAAATATTTTTGCATTCTCGCATTCCAGCATTCCAGCATTCCAGCATTCTCGCATTCTCGCATTCTCGCATTCCAGCATTCTCGCATTCTCGCATTCCAGCATTCTCGCATTTTCAAAAAGTGTAACACCAAGATAAAATTAAATCTTAACTTAGCGCATTATTTTGTTAACCAATGTGAAAACTGTTTTTTGTGAGTTGGGAAGTGTGGAGGATGAATATGGCGACGGAGTAGCTAAATTGGCGAAACTACGCCCGATGCGAGTGGAAATGTATGGAATGAATTGGAACCGATGATTGGGGAATAATTCACCACGAAGCATCCGTACAGACGCGATTCATCGCGTCTCCCCAAACGACCAAAACCCGTTCCAATTCATTCCATACATTGCAGCGGACAGCGGGGAGAGAACTTCATTGGAAATGATCCTCGCCGTCCTTAAAAAGGTTGAAAGTTGAAGATTGAAAGTTGAAAGTTACGAATTGCCTAGTAGGATTGCGCATTACTATAAATTAAAAAAAAATTGAAGCATTGAAGCATTATATCATTGAAACATTAAAGCATTATAAATATGAGTCACGATAAATTTATGAGGGAAGCGATAAGGCTTTCACGAGAGAATGTAAAGAACGGTGGAGGTCCATTTGGGGCGGTAATTGTAAAGGATGGGGAAATTGTTGCGAGCGGGTGGAATCAGGTTACTTCGAGTAATGATCCGACGGCGCATGCGGAAGTGGTAGCGATCAGAAATGCGTGTGAAAAATTGGGGACTTTCCAATTGGACGGTTGCATTGTTTATACGAGTTGTGAACCTTGTCCTATGTGTTTGGGAGCCATTTATTGGGCAAGACCAAAGCAAGTATTTTACGGAAATACAAAAAAAGACGCTGCTGATATCGGCTTTGACGATGATTTTATTTATCAGGAATTGGAGTTGGACCCAGCTAAAAGAAATGTACCCTTTGTAGAGCATCTTAGAGACGAAGCGATAGAGGCTTTCAAAGACTGGACGGATAATACAGATAAAATAGAATATTAAGAATGACTCATAAATAAATGTCTAAATTTGACCGAACGTCGGACCGTTTATATTTTGGTTTTAGTCAAGGCATTTTTATGAAGCATAGCAGTGTTACGGTGAATAAAAATAACGCAGAATAAAATAAAAATTTAATTATCAAAATGGACAGTTATTTATGAATCATTCTTTAATGAGCAATCTCAATGAGTTGTTAAAAGTGCTTGACTTGAAAAAAGTTGAGACGAATGTTTACAATGGAATTAGTAAAGATATAGGCAGCCCAACCGTTTATGGTGGTCATGTGCTTGCACAGGCTTTGAGGGCTGCCACAGAAACGGTTCCAAATGATCGGTTTGCCCATTCTTTGCATGCCTATTTTATTTTGGCGGGAGATGTGAATCAAGAGATTCAATATCAGGTTGAAATAATTCGCAATGGAAATTCTTTTACGACTAGAAGAGTTACGGCGAAACAAAACGACAAGGCAATATTTGTATTGGCAGCCTCTTTTCAAATAAAGGAAGAAGGATTTGAGCATCAAATTCATATGCCGAATATTACACCGCCAGATTCATTGCGTTCATATGCAGATTTGGCGAAAGATTATTTAGGGGAAGAAAATGCAAAGCAGTTTTGGCTTATGTCTCCAAATCGTCCCATTGATTTTCGTCCGGTTGAAATAATCGAACCATTGAAGCCAGCCAAGCGCTCACCTTTCAGGCACGTTTGGTTTAAATCAACGGGAGAGTTACCAGATGACCAACACATCCACCGACAAGTGATGGCTTATGCTTCCGATTTTAATTTATTGTTAACCTCTTTGCAACCTCATGGCATCGGATTGTTAGATGGCAAAATGCAAATTGCCAGTTTGGACCACGCCATGTGGTTTCACGATGATGCCAAAGTAGATGACTGGTTGTTGATGGCGATTGAAAGTCCGATGGCAGGTGGAGCAAGAGGATTCAGTCGGTCTAAAATTTTCACCAAAGAAGGAAAATTGGTTGCCTCCGTTGCCCAAGAAGGCTTAATAAGAGTTAGAGGATGATTTAATATTCCTACTCCTTCACAATGACTTCAAAACGTTCGGCTCCAGATGTGATAAAAAATCCAACAGCTCCATTAGAGATATTGCTTCTTATATTGACAGGTGGTGGATCAAACAAACCTTCTCGGTAAACCTCGCTTAGTATGTCCTGTAAAAAGTCAGAAGCATCTATTCCAATTGAGTGCGTTTCTAGAATAACCACGTCGCCAATTTTATATCCTTCATTTGTAACAGTCACATTAGAAAAGTAAACACCATCACCAAATTGATCGTTTGTAAATCCACCAGTTGTCATATCCCATTCAGGATTTCCTTTAGGGTAATCAACAGCAAAATATCCATCGCCTTCGCCTGCTGTTTCTTGAAAGCTAAAGAAAATATCAAAATAATCAATACTATCTCTTTCCTCATAAAACTCTGTGCGAATATTTTCTAATTTGGGCATTGGTCTCATAAAGGAGGTAGAAGTATATTCTGTGTCATTATGATTGATTTTTAAAGTGTAATTTTTGTCAGTTTCTGCACGCCAATTTTCAGGCATGGCATAAACGCCCAAGCCTTGAGAGGTCAAGCTTATTTCCTGATTGTCATATATGATAGAAACAGCAGCATCGTCTACAAAACTTGGTTGGTATTCGGCTAAAAAATCTGTTGTAAGACTTAAGGTGATAGTCTGTCTTTTATCTAAATCGGTTATCCACGCTTCTACCGCTAGTTTTACATTTTCTCCCTGATTTAAATCCAGGTCTACTCTTTCTTTAAAACACCCCGAGAGCAATAAACAAGCGGCTAAAGCGATTGATAAACTAATTAATATTTGTATATGTTTCATAATTTTTCTTTTTAATAATGTTTCAATGATGTAATTATTAAAGCATTTTTTTATTTAAGCATTGTAACATTAAAGCATTGAAGCATTTTTTAAATGGAAGCATTTTTTAAAATTTAACGTTGTATGTTACAGCGGGGACTAATGAAAATATGGCTGACTGCTCGGCATAAGTTTCATTGCTATTTTCCTCTTGTCTAAAATTAACCACAAAAGCATTTTTTCTATTATAAAGATTATAAACACTGAATACCCATTCAGATTTAAATCTTTTTAATTTAGAAGGATTTTTCCTTTTGTATAATTTATTTTTCAAGGTAAGAGCGCAATCCATTCGGTGGTAATCTGGTAAGCGTTCGCCATTTCTTTCAGAGTAAACAGGAATAGTCGTCCCGTTGTAAGTATAGCGTCCTGTAGGGAAAGTAACAGCACTTCCTGTTGAGTAAACAAAATTACCAGATAGGCTTAATCTTTCATTAATTTCATAAGACAATACCAAAGATAGATCATGCGGTTTATCATATTTCGCATTGTACCAATCGTTCTCATTTATTTGCTCTATCTTTTTTTCAATTTTAGAATAAGTATAACTCAGCCAACCCGTTAATTTGCCAATGTCTTTTTTAAGCATTAATTCCAAACCATAAGCTCTCGCAATTCCTACACGCAATTCCCCTTCCAAATTTTTATTTAATAATAATTGAGCACGTTCTTTAAAATCAATTGAATTGATGAAATTTTTGTAATATATTTCACCAGAAAATTTAAACATATTGTCATTAAAATTCCTGAAATATCCAACGGCAATTTGATCTGCCAATTGTGGTTTTACAAGTGGTGAAGAAGTAAACCAAACGTCAAAAGGTGTTGCTGCATTTCCATTAGAAGCTTGTTGAATGTATTGTGCTGTTCGGTTGTAACTTGCCTTGATAGAATGCTTTTTACTCAAACTAAATTTTAATGCTAAACGAGGTTCAAAATTAAAATAACTGTTATAAATACCCTTGTCATATTTAGAAGTATCCGTTGTAACGAAATTTTCATCCATATTAACATGAGTTTGCGGTCCAACATTGTGCAGGGAAGAACCTCTAAGACCTATATTGATTTTAAGTTGATCGTTGATTTCCAATTCATCTTCCACATAAATAGCATTTTCTATGGACCTTGCTTTATCAATATTATAATCAAAGAGCAATTCATCGTTTTCTAGAAATGTGATGTTTCCAGGACGAAGATCGTGACGGATCGATTGTGCGCCAAATTGCATGGTATGTTTTGGTGTTGCATAATAAGTAAAATCTGCTTTCCCACTTATTTCTTCTAAGTTCGCTTTCCAATCAATATCACTTATGCCATCAATAATTCCCAATCCATAATCATATTCACTATAATAAAATGTTAAATTAGAGAACAATCGTGGAGTGAAAATATGATTCCATCTAATAGTGCTGGTCCGATTTCCCCATGATATTTTGAATCCACTTACTGGATCTGCAATAACATCTCTTCCAAAGTAGCCAGATACAAACAATCTATTGTTTTCGTTTATTCTATAGTTTCCTTTGGCATTTAAATCATAAAAGTAAAAAGTAAAATCTTGTGATTCTCCATCTTTTGCAGCTAAATATGCTTTTGCTACAATATCTAAATAGGAGCGACGTCCAGATACAATAAAAGAACCTTTGTCCCCAATTGGTGCCTCTAATGCCAAACGACTCATTAAGGTTCCAATACCAGCAGCCCCTTTAAATTTTTTGGAATTTCCCTCTTTCATTCTTATATCCAATACAGAACTCAATCTACCACCATATCTCGATGAAATAGCTCCTTTGTACAATTGCATATCTTTGATGGCATCGGGATTAAAAGAAGAAAAGAAGCCTAATAAGTGAGAAGAATTATAAATAGGTGCTTCATCTAATAAGACCAAATTTTGATCTGCATTTCCACCTCTAACATAGAAACCCGACGTTCCTTCCCCAATTGATTTTACCCCTGGAAGCAATTGTATTGCTTTGATAATATCCACCTCTCCAAATAAGGCAGGCAGTTTTTTAACGACCTCTACATCAAGATTCACACTACTCATTTCTGTGGAGGTCAAGTTCTCATCTTTTTTCTCACCCAATACCGTCACCTCACTAATCATATTTTGTGAACTGGACATTTCGATGTCTTTTCGAGTATCGCTATTCAAATCAATTGAAATAGTTTGGTCCTCGTATCCAACATAACTAAAAGTGACAGTATAGTTTCCTTTAGGAAGGGTAGTAGAATAATAACCATAGAGATTGCTCACATTTCCAATCTTCAATTCTTTCACAAACAGAGTCGCACTAATCAGTTCTTCACCTGTACTGGCATCTTTGATATGACCACTCAAGGTGTATTTCTCAACTGTTTGACCTTGCAGAAAGGACGTGCCGATCACCAACATCATCAAAAGACTCAGCAGTTTAGTTTTCATATAACTTATTTTATAATTCATACGGTTTAATGTTAAATGGGTTTGGGGTAATTTTGTGTTTTGTAATTTTGATACATGGCTAGAATTCATTTTTCATTGCTGGGGAGACAAGGTATTGCCTTGTCTCTACTGTGTGCAATAACACTGGAATTAATTTCTCATTGCTTGGGAGACAAGGCATGCCTTGTCTCTACTGTGTGCAATAACACTGGAATTAATTTCTCATTGCTTGGGAGACAAGGTATTGCCTTGTCTCTACTGTGTGCAATAACACTGGAATTCATAATTCATAATTTTAATAGAACCTGTAATAAAGCCCAGTTTCTAATCCAGAAATAAAAGGATTTATAAAATTGATCTTTGCCGTTAATCCCAAGCTCAATCTTCGATTGAATTTATATCTAAAGGAAGTTTGAGTATAAATTGAGCCGAAGACGAATTTTCCTTTTATAGAAGATTGACTAATTGGTTCATTTATTAAAGTTCCGTTTTTATAAATTTGCAAATCCAGATCATTAATTCTAGCGGAATAAAAGTCTAAAGATCCACCTATGGTAAATAGATACTCCATTCTTTTTTTAGAAATATGGTAATTTAAAAGCAGTGGTATTTGAGCACTGTGGAGAATAAGGTCAACCTTCGCATCAATCTCAAGCAAATCTGATTCAGCCACTTGAGCACCTTCCAACAATTGAATTTGAAAGTCGTTTCGAGTATCAGCAACTTTAATATCAATAGCGTCATTAAATTCATTTGAAACAAATAAATCTAAACCGTCGGTTCCAAGTGTGTCACTTATGGAAGCATTTATTTTTATATCAAATTTTGAAAGATACAAACCAGTAGAAAAGCTCCATCTTTTAGCAAACCATTTTGTATAATGAAAGTTCCCATTGAGATATTTTAAATCTATATTCAAGCTGTCACTATCTTCATCATCGCTATTAAAATTAATTTTGGAAAGTGGTTGTAACAAAATGCTTGTAGAACTAATTCCGATTTCTTTGTTTGGACGAATTTTTCTATTAAATTTATTAGTAGGCATTTCAAAGTTGGAAATAGGTTTTGGAATAATTTTATCTAATAAAATTAATTGTTCCAGATTTGTTGGAGTCTTAGAATTTAAACTTGTAAATTCTCCTAAACTTGGATTATTGTTATTATTTAAACTAATTGGCTTATTGTTTTTAACTTCACTTTTCACAAAAAGATCATCTTGTAAACTGCTCGAATTTAGCCTGTTGGCATTTTGCGCAAGAAATTTTTCATCTTTTTCATACTTGAGATCGTCAATAGGCTCTTTGAAATTTGTCTGATTAATTTTACTATTATCTTGTATTTCTTCCCTCTTGTATTGAATTGTTTTTTCAGATGGGAAAGTCGTATTTATCTCTTTAGAAGCGTTCTGACCTTCGTCGATAATATTAGATTTATCAATTGTTTTTTTTGATGAAAGGTCTTTTTTATTTAGAATGATTTTATTGCTTGCCTCTTCTTCCTTTGATAAATTAGTTATTGTTGGTGCAATAGATTTTTCATTTTTTGATGAAATGTTTACGTTTAAAATTTCATCAACACTTTCAGCAATAGAATTATCCTGTTGTACATTATTTATAGCACTATTTACATCAGTGTCTATCTCGTTTTTGGGAGCTATTTTATTATTTATAAATTTTTCTTGTAAATCAGAATTTGACGATTCAACGATTTCATTTTTATGTTCGCTTTTTTTCTCAGAACTCATTTTACCAAAATAATAACCAGTGCCCAAAGAGCCAAATAATAACAATAAGATAGGCAGCCAAAAGTACCACCTGTTCTTTTTCTCCTTTTTAGGAAAATGAATCTTAGCAGCATTCCACAAATCATCAGACGGAACATTCCAACCATCCTCACTTGAAGACTCAGTTAGAGAACGGTCATTTAAGCGGTTTTTTAAAAAGTCGTCTAGTTTATCCATGATGACTATCGTTTAAAAGTATTTCTAATTGAATTCTTAAAGTGTTTCGTGCTTTAGAAAGTTGAGATTTTGAGGTTCCTACCGTTATTCCCAACTCCTTGGCTATATCTTTATGAGCATATCCCTCCATTGCAAACATATTAAACACCAATCTATATCCCAAAGGCAATTTTTGAATCAAATCTACCAGTTCCTTTGCCGCCAATTTCTGATAAATGGTTTCTTGTTGATCTTCCTCCACCATCGAATCCTCTATCTTTTGGAAACTATCAATCCAGTTGTATTTTTTTAAATATTTAAGAGCCGCATTAATCAAAACCCTCGTAGACCAAGTACTAAAACTTGCCTTATTTTGATCAAATTGATGTAAGCTATTAAAAATTTGAATCAATCCCTCTTGAAAAATATCATCTGCTTGAAATTTATTCTTTCCATACCTCATAGCGATCATATACCACTGCGAACGAAAATTCAGGTACAACTTTCGTTGTGCCAGCTCATCTCCTTTGCTACTGAGTTTTATTATATGTAATAAATTTTCCAAATTCTGTATTGCTTATTCAATAGAGTTTATATTCTGTTATGGCGTCTTTTGGGTGAAATGGTTGCCTGACTCAAAAAAGTTTTTATAAATTTAAAAAAATTGTACGAATAAAGCTGATTATCTAGTACAAGAAGCATAGCGTAAAATTGGTAGTTGTAAAAGGTGGTTAACTACAATTCATAATTCATCACTCATAATTTATAATTCTTTAAATAAGGACGGCGAGGATCATTTCCAAGTTTGTAGTGTCCCCGCTGTCCGTTGCAATGTATGGAATGAATTGGAACTGGTTTCAGTCCCCTGTGGAGACGTAATAAATTACGTCTCTACGGATTGCTTCGTCGTGAATTTTTCCCTAATCATCGGTTCTAATTCATTCCATACATTTCCACTCGCATCGGGCGTATTTTCGCGAATTAGGGTTCTCTGTCGGAACATTCATCCTCCGCGCTTCCCTTACTTTCTAATGTGTATTAATTATTGCCAATTTAGACCGCGCTGCGGTCTTTTAATCAACTAATAAAAAAAAAGACGCTGCCGATATTGGCTTTGATGATGATTTTATTTATCAAGAATTGGAGTTGGACCCAGATAAGAGGAATATGCCTTTTGTAGAGCATCTCTCATTTTATCATTTCGAGATAGATTTAACAACAAAGAGTCAGGGCTTGTATTTTATAAATATACAAACAGCTAAAGGAATACTTGTTGATAAGGTGGTTGTCTATTAATATTAGGTGGATTGCATCTAGCCCTATGATCTATCGTCCTTTCAGGACTTGCGCATAACAAGTCCTGAAAGGACGATAGATCATAGCTTAGGACGAAGTCCTAAGAATCTAAAAATATTGAAGCATTAATCGTCCTTTCAGGACTTGCGCATAACAAGTCCTGAAAGGACGATAGATCATAGCTTAGGACGAAGTCCTAAGAATCTAAAAATATTGAAGCATTAATCGTCCTTTCAGGACTTGCGCATAACAAGTCCTGAAAGGACGATAGATCATAGCTTAGGACGAAGTCCTAAGAATCTAAAAATATTGAAGCATTATAGCATTCAATCATTGAAGCATTCTTTATTATGATCCCTTTTACCTATTTTTGCGAATATTCGCTAGAAGAATAAAACTTTCTAGCTCAAATCCTGTTAACTATTAAGATTTACAGGAGAATAGACCTTGTAAGAAAATATTTCACCAAAATAATTAATTCATCATAATGAGTAAAAAAATCAGAAAAGTGGCAATACTTGGATCGGGCGTTATGGGTTCGGGACTTGCTTGTCATATGGCCAATATTGGTTTGGAAGTGCTGATGTTAGACATTGTTCCCTTTGATTTAGAAGAGGATCAAAAGAACAACAAAGCCGCTAAAAACAAAATTGTTGATGGTGCATTGAAAGCAGCTGTGAAAAGCAAACCTGCTCCTTTGTATTCAAAATCATTACTTAGTAACATTACTACTGGTAATTTCGACGATGATTTTGATAAAATTTCAGACTGCGATTGGATTTTGGAAGTGGTAATTGAAAGACTTGACATTAAAAAGCAAGTTTTTGAGAAGGTTGATAAATTAAGAAAAAAAGGTTCTTTTGTAACTTCTAATACTTCTGGTATTCCTATAAACCAATTGGTTGAAGGAAGAAGCGAAGATTTTAGAAAAAATTTCTGTGGGACACACTTTTTCAATCCACCACGTTATCTAAAATTATTAGAAATCATTCCTGGTCCAGATACAGATCAAGCTGTCTTGGATTTCTTTATGAGTTATGGTGAAAAATACTTAGGTAAGAACACAGTACTTTGCAAAGATACTCCTGCATTTATTGGAAATAGAATCGGAATGTATTCTATGTCTCGTTTGGTTGAATTGGCTGCGGAGATGGATATGACCATTGAAGAAGTAGATAAATTAACGGGTGCGGCAATAGCTCGTCCTAATACAGGTACTTTTAGACTGCAAGATTTGGTTGGTATTGATACTGGCGATAAAGTACTAATGGGCGTTATGGAAAATTGCCCTGACGATGAGTATGTTAAAAAGAACAAAGGCAAAGACAAGCCTAAGTTTATGCAATTTCTTTTGGATAATAAATTTTATGGAGATAAAACCAAAAAAGGATTTTACGAAAAGACAAATAAGAAGGATGAAAACGGCAGAAAAATCATTCTTGCCCTAAATCTAAAAACATTGGAGTATGCTCCATCGCAGAGACCTGATCTTCCAAGTTTAAAAATTGCGAAACAAACGGAGTCCATTCCAAAGAGAATGAAAGCTTTACTTGACTCTGACGACAAAGGTGGCAAGTATTTAAGAAAATATTTCGGTGGTTTATTTGCGTATGCTTCTAATAGAATTCCTGAAATTTCTGACAACCTTTACAGCATCGATGATGCAATGACTGGTGGCTATTTCTGGGATTATGGTACCTTTGAGGTTTGGGATATGATCGGAATAGAAGAAGGAATTAAAATTGCTGAAGAAGCTGGTGACAATGTTGCTCAGTGGGTTAAAGATATGGCTAAAGCAGGTCATAAATCATTTTACAAAACAGAAGGTGGTATAAAGAAATATTATAACCAAGCATCTAAAGCTTATGAAGCAATTCCAGGAGCGGATGAATTCATTATACTTGACGCTTACAGAGATAAAGAACCTGTTTTTAAAAACACAGAATGTACCGTTCACGATATTGGAGACGGTGTAATGTGTTTAGAGTTTACTAGTAAAATGAATGCCATTGGCCAAGGAATTGGCGAAGGCATCGTTAAGGCGATTGAAATAGCAGAAACAGATGGTTGGAATGGAATTGTTATTGGAAACAATGCTAAACAATTTTCTGTAGGAGCCAATTTGATGTTGATTGGAATGCATGCTTATCAACAAGAATTTGAAGAATTGAGTTTCTTGGTTCACGCTTTCCAACAAGTAAGTATGAGAATGCGTTATTCTGCAATTCCTGTAGTGGTTGCTACACAAGGATATACCTTTGGTGGAGGTTGCGAATTGGCAATGCATGCTGATTCAGTTGTTGCCGCAGCAGAGTCATACATTGGCTTGGTAGAAGTTGGAGTTGGATTGATTCCTGGTGGTGGTGGAACCAAAGAATTTGCTTTGAGAACATCAGATCAGTTCTTTGAAGGAGATGTTCAAATTCCTACATTGATAGAATCGTTTAAGACAGTTGCAACAGCTAGAGTTGCCACTTCAGCACATGAAGCATTTGAAGCTAAATATTTATTACCAACAAGAGATAAAGTAGTTATTAATACTTCAAGAAATATTGGAGAGGCTAAAAAGAAAGTATTAGAATTAGCTGACAATTATACACAACCTGTTCCTAGAAAAGCGAAAGTGCTTGGAAGAGGCGGATTGGCTACTTTGCTTACGGCTGCAAATGAATTGTATTTGGGTGATTTTATATCAGAACACGATAAAAAAATTGCACAAAAAGTTGCCTTTGTTTTATGTGGAGGTGATTTGACTTCGGAACAAGAAGTTTCTGAGCAGTATTTATTGGACATTGAGAGAGAGGCATTCCTAAGCTTATGCGGTGAGCCTAAAACTCAAGAACGTATTCAATATATGTTACAGAAAAATAAACCATTGCGTAACTAGTATTTTACTAAAAAACAGAAAATAAATAATGGAAGCATATATAATAAAAGCTTACCGAAGTGCAGTAGGTAGGTCAAAAAGAGGTTTTTTTAAAAATTACAGATCAGATGATTTGGCGGTTGATGTTATCAAGCATATGATGGAGCAAACACCAAACTTTGATCCTTCAACTGTGGATGATGTTTTTGTTGGATGCGCAAACCCAGAAGGGGAGCAAGGACTGCAAATTGGTAGAATGATTTCAGTTAGAGCTTTAGGAAAACCTGTTCCAGGTGTTACAGTTAATAGATATTGTGCATCAGGTATAGAAACAATCTCTATGGCAGTTGCTAAAATCCGTGGAGGATTTGGACATTGTTATGTTGCAGGTGGTACAGAAAGTATGAGTTCTATCCCAATGACAGGATACAAATTAGCTCCAAGTTATGCTGTATCAAGTACGACACCAGAATATGTTGCTGGTATGGGTACGACTGCGGAAATGGTTGCAGAGAAATACAAAATTGGTAGAGAGGCATCTGATGAATTTGCTTACAATTCTCATGTAAAAGCAGCAGAAGCTGTCGATGCAGGAAGATTTAAAGATCAGATTGTACCAGTTAAAGTAACTGAGGTTTTCGTAAAGGATGGAAAAAGAGAAGAGACTAGTTTTATTGCGGATACAGATGAAGGAATAAGACGAGATACAACTGTTGCAGCATTGTCTAAATTAAGAGCTGTATTTAAGCAAAATGGTGTGGTTACTGCTGGTAATTCATCTCAAACTTCAGATGGTGCTTCATTCGTCTTGGTGGTGAGTGAAGAAATGGTTAAGCAATTAAACCTTGAGCCAATTGCAAGAATGGTGACTTGCTCAGTTGCAGGAGTTGATCCTTTATATATGGGAATTGGTCCTGTGGAGGCAATTCCTAAGGCACTGAAAAACGCTGGTATGAAGTTGAATGATATTGAGCAAATTGAGTTAAATGAGGCTTTTGCTGCTCAGTCATTAGCGGTTATTCAAGAAGCAGGTCTTAATCCTGATCTTGTTAATGTTAATGGTGGAGCTATTGCATTGGGTCATCCACTAGGATGCACAGGTGCTAAGTTAACTACTCAGTTGTTAAGTGAAATGAGACTTAGAAAGCAAAAATACGGAATGGTTACTGCCTGTGTAGGTGGTGGTCAAGGTATAGCAGGGATTTATGAGTTATTGAAGTAGATTATTTATAATTATTACTAATAAAATAAGTCATAGGTTGCTGAAATAAATGTCAAACTGATTACAGGTTTGATAACAAGTGCGTGATGAATCATTGAAAAATTTCAATGGTTTGTCACGCACTTGTTATTTGTATATATTTTGAATTGCAGCAACTAAGTTTTAAATGCTGTATATTTAGTTATTATATATTTTCAGTAAAATATAAGAAAAAAAAATACCCATTGCTATTGAATCAAATTCTTATATATTAAAATGACCTAAAAATATTTGCTTGTCTATAAGTTATCTCAGCAGTTAGATAGACGATAGGAGTATTTGAAGCATTAAAATGCAAATCATTATAACATTACGACATATATATTCGTAATTATTTATATATTTGAAGTATTTTTAATCAGTGTAATTAGGTTAGTAAAGCGAAAAAAATAAGTTGAACCAAAATTTACCGAATCGTCGGACCGTGTAGATTCTTTTGATTTACTACGGTTCGACGTCTCGATGGTCCGACATTTCGGCAAAAAAGTCAAGTCGGTCCGACGTTCGGTAGCAGGGCTATCGAGTGTCGAATCAGGTTACTTTTTTAACTGGTCCGCCGGTGCGGAAGGAAATCAGAAAAAAATGATGATAAATTGGTTCAAGTTATTGTTTTCACTTTACTTATTAACATAAAGGAGATTCATTCTCTTTTTATCAAACAGTAAGGTATGGAAGAATTAGCTATCGGGAAAGAGTTAAACAAATCGACAATTTTTAACAATATTAAAAAGGAACTTATCGGTCAATGCTTTGAAATCAGAGATTGCGATATGAAACGCCCTTGGGGTGGATTTTTTGTTTTAGCTGAAAAACAGGCTGCAAAGTTTGTTGAAATTTATTTTCCAGGAGAAGATCCTGCGAAATTGGTAACAGATCGCAAAGTTAGTCCTAAAATTTTGGTCGTAGCACCACAAAGAAGACTATCTTGGCAATACCATCATAGAAGATCTGAAGTATGGAGAGTCGCTCACGGAAGTGTGGGAATTATCCGAAGTCAAACAGATGAGCAAGGAGAACTACAAACGCTTAATGAAGGAGACCAAGTTGTTTTAGCTCAAGGAGAAAGACATCGTTTGGTTGGCTTAAATGATTATTCTATCATAGCAGAAATTTGGCAACACACAAATGCAAATGAACCTTCCAACGAAGAAGACATCGTTAGGGTGGAGGATGATTTCGGTAGGTGATTTCGAGAACCTCAATCACCGTTGCTTAAAGAACTCTAGTCAACGTAATTTGAGAACTTTAGCCGATGTGATTTGAATAAAGATATAAAGAGCTTCAATCAGTGGAAACATTGATTGAGGCTCTTTAAAATATATTAGGACGGCGAGTATCATTTCCAAATTAGGTGTCTCCCCGCTGTCCGCTGCAATGCATTGCATTCATTGGAACAGGTTTGGGACCTTTGTGGTGAATTGTATACATTAAGACGTTGCATGCAACGTCTCTACAGTGCTTTGTTGCTGATTTTCTCCGAATCATTCGTTCCAATAAATGCAATGCATTTCCACTCGCATCGGGCGTAGTTTCGCGAATTTAGCTGCTCCGTTGTTCATTTCGTCCTCCGCACTTCCCTAGCTAACATACTGTTATCGAATATCAACTTTCAACTTTCAATTTTCAACCTTCCAACTATTCTTGCGCCAAATCTAGAAGTTGACCAGCAAGTCGCTCGATGACTCTTTTTTCTTTTACAATTATTTCAGCCTCTCCTTGCATATTATGCTTAAAAGGAATACTCTTTTTATAGGTTGTTTCCGTTCCATTTGGTAAGTCTATATGCAATAAATACATATTGGTTGAATTAGAGGTTCCATCATTTATGGTAATGCCAACATCAGCTATTTCTGAAACAATTCCTTTAATCATTCCAAACTCAGATTTTTCGTAACTATCAAGGTCAATATTTACTCTTTGACCAATTTCTACTTTTCCAGAACCACGTTCTCCAATATACATTTCACAATAAATATCTTCTTTAAATTCAGGAATAATGTTTAACAGCGTCTGTTCGATTCGAACATAGGATTGATCTTTAAGTTCTGGTAAAAATTCAACTTTTCCAGCCAAAGGAGCTTTGATTAAATATCTTTCTTCCCAAAGGTAAATTTGTCCTAACACTTGGTCAACGCTTGCTTTTAGTTTAGCCTGATCTGACCTTTCTATATCTGCTTTTGAAAAATCCAATTCTGATTGTTGATTTTTTAACTGTAAAATATGATTTGAGTTATCATCAATTGTTGATTTTGCTCGTTCCACATTTGCAATTGCTGCAAGCATTCTTCTTTCGTGAATATTTATTTCAGCCTGAGGAATGACCCCTTCGTTAAATAAGGGAAGGTAATTTTCATTATACATTTTTACCTCTAGTTCTTTTTCTCTTTCTAAAATATCAATCTGAGTTTTCAGTTTTCTATTTTTTTCAAAAACCCTAGAAATTTGTTCCTCAATATTGTACTTTCTGTTTACATTATTTTTTGAGGAAGCAACATTGTTTTGATAACTACGCAAACTACTTTTTAATTGATCTAAATAAATTTGAAGATCGCCAATTTGGTAATTTTCATCAAAACTATAAAAACTCATCTTCCAACCTTCGTCTAGTTTCTTTTTAAATTTCTCAATATCATATTTTAAGGCATTTATATCTTGGTAATTGGCAGGGTTTTCAACAAGCCCAATCAATTGATCCTTGTCAACAATTTCACTATTTTTTACTTGTGGAACCCATAAACCATTAGCGGTACTTAATACAGTAACAGGAGCAGAAAAAGCAATAATTTTTGCTTTGCCTTGCACCACGTCAGGATATTTTATAAACCAACTAAGGAACAAAATCGAGAGAATGCCAAAAAAGACAACAGTTGTTCCATATCTAATGAGCCAACTAGGTGCCTTGCTCAAAAAATCCTGAACATCAGTGCTATAAATAGGCTGGGGGTTTGTGTCGAAATCATCTTGAACCCTCAAGTTTTTCCGCTGTACAATCTTTTTCGTTGGTGCAGTCATAGAAGTTGTTTAGAATTGAGGAATTATTTATATATGAGATGTATTTTTAGTCCAGATAAAGCTCATTTTGATCGGACTGGCGTTCCAGGGAATAGCCTTAGCTATTGCTGGTACGCCAGTCCGATCAAAAATAGCTGAAATATGGTGGTCCGACATTTCGGCTAAAAAGACGCTCATATATTTTAATTTATTAATTCTAAACAACTTCATAATTAAGATCCTAGTTCTAGTTGATTTTTAACCAATTCATAGTAATATCCTCTACTCGCCGTGAGGGATTGATGATCGCCTATTTCCACAATTTCACCATCATCCAAAACCACAATTTGGTCAGCATCTTTGACGGTACTCAATCGGTGAGCGACAATAATTACCGTTCTTCCATCAAAAAAGTGTTGTAAATTTTCTTGAATCACACGTTCGTTATTAGCATCAAGTGCGCTTGTGGCTTCATCAAAAAATAAAAACTGGGGATTTTTGTAAATTGCTCTGGCAATGAATAAACGCTGTTTTTGACCTTGGCTCATTCCAACTCCCTCCGCCCCAATTTTAGTATTAAAACCCAAAGGCAAACCTTGAATAAAATCCTGAATATTTGCCATTCTCACAGAATAAACCAACCGTTGGTAATCCACATGTTCCGCGCCTAATGCGATGTTTCGAGCGATGGAATCCGAATAAATAAAACCTTCTTGCATTACCACGCCACAAGCTTGCCTCCAAGCACTTGTATGAAAATTAGAAACCAAATAATTTTCTAAATAAATATTGCCCTCTGAAGGATTGTAATATCTTAAAAGTAATTTTAGCAAAGTTGTTTTACCACTTCCACTCGCTCCCACAATTGCAGTTACTTTGCCAGCTGGAATTACCAAATCAATATCTCTAAGGACCGCTTTGGCATATGGTCCATCGTAAGTAAAAGTTACCTTTTGTAATTTGATCGGTAAATTATTAGGAACCTGATGGATTTTTTGTTGATCGCTCGGTTCTTCATCTTCCTTATTATGAATTTCACCCAAACGCTCCAAACTGATTTTTGCATCTTGCGCCAATTGTACAAATCCAACCAAAGAATTGATTGGACCGCTCACTTGACCAACGATGTATTGCACCGCCATCATCATCCCCAAAGTCATTTCACCATCAATAACAGATTTTGCTGCAATGATAGAAATGACAATATTTTTCAAAGTATGAATGGCACTACTACCAATAGATTGGTATTGACTCAATGCAAGTCCTTCAATATTTACCTTAAACAAACTAGCCTGAATGCGCTCCCATTCCCAACGCTTAGTTTGCTCGCAATTATTTAATTTAATATCGTGAATGCCGCTTATCAGTTCAACGATTTTACTCTGATTGTCCGCCATTTGATCGAATCGCTTAAAATCGAGCACCCTTCTCTTTTTTAGAAATAATAAAATCCAAAGGACATATAAAATCGAAGCAATGGAAAAAACAGCAAATATTTTAAAGCTATAAAAAAGCAAAACAAAACCAAAAATAAATAGATTGACAACAGAAAATAGAACGCTCAAAGTAGAGGCAGTCATAAAACTCTCTATACGACTATGGTCGCCAATTCTTTGCATAATATCTCCAACGACCCTCGTATCAAAAAAGCTCATTGGCAGATTCATCAACTTTTTTAGAAAGTTGGAAATCAAAGAAATATTTATCCGAGTACTAACATGTAATAAAATCCAAGACCTAATGACACCCACCATTGTCATACTAACAAACAAAACAATTTGCGCAATAAGTATTAGATAAATAAAATTTATATCCTGATACATAATACCACGATCCACCAAAGATTGCGATAAGAAGGGCACGATCAAATTAAATACACTACCAAGCCCTAAACCCAGCCAAAGCTGATAACCATATTTTTTATAAGGCTTTAGATAAGAAAACAAATAGCCAAAGCCAATTTTCCGTTCACCCTTTTCAAATTCATTATCAAAAAACTCAGGCGTAGTTTCAATCAGCAGAGCCACACCCGTTGAATCTTCCGCCACTTTATTATTCAGCCAACCCTTTAGAAATTCAGCTTTCTTATATTTAATCAGGCCAAAAGCGGGGTCTGCAATGTGGAAATATTGTTTATCCACTTTATGAAGCACCACAAAATGACGCTCCCGCCAATGCAAAATACAAGGGGTAGGGACATCGTAAATTTTCTCAATGGGAATGTTTATCGCCAAAGAGCGCAAGCCAATGTTTTCCGCCGCCGTACTAATCCCCGCCAAAGAGACACCCGTTTTATTGATGTAACACTTCTCCCTTAAAAAACTCAAAGACATCGTTTTTCCATAATGCTTTGCAATCATTCGCAAGCAAGTGGGACCACAATCTTTGGCATCTAATTGTTGATAGTGTGGAAATTTCTTCTTAATCAATGTTCTCTAGCGTTTTACTTCCTTGTAAGTACGTAATTTTACGCTTGATGTTTAACATTAATTTGAAGAGCCACCCGTCATTCCCAACTCGATTGGGAATCTATACCTAGCAACGAAGAACCCCGTCATTACTTGATTGTGAATGACAGTCCAACCGTTGTGGCTTTAGATTCACAGTCACTTAGTAAATATCAAGAAGTACTTTGTGATGCAAATTTAAGTGGTGGTATGGTTGCACAGTTTTACCCTCTGTCGTTTGGGGATTCCGCATCAAGTGCGGAATGACACGTGTGTATGCGGAATGATGTGTGGGTTCGCGGAATAACTGCCCAACCAACCGCTGCCTGAGGTTCATCCACCAGGATGAAGACTCGAAGGTAGCTTGCAATGAATAATATAAAAGAACTTTGTGTTAAAAAGTATAGTTTAAAACTCAAGTTGGTTTGTTTTTAAACCAAAATACACTAACTTGTATCAAAAAAGGAAGATGAAAGCTCAAACAACACCCAATTTATCAGTAGAAGAGTACTTGCGTCAGGAAATAGAAACAGACACAAAGTATGAGTATCACGATGGTAAGATTTATTCTTTAGCTGGTGGAACGCTTAATCATGGGATAATAAGTGGAAATATTCACTCTGATATTAAGGTAGAACTGGAAAAGAAAAATTCAAATTGTCTGCCTTTTAATAGTGATATAAAACTGCATATAGAAAGCATGAACCGTTATGTCTATCCTGATTGTATGGTTGTTTGTGGGGAGATTGAAAAATCACCGATCAATGAAAATGCGGTTGTAAATCCTGTTCTTATCATTGAGGTGCTTTCTAAGTCAACAGCGAGTTATGATAGGGGCGATAAGTTTTATTTTTATAGACAAATTCCTTCCTTTAACGAATATGTTTTAATCGAACAAGATAAACATGTTGTTGATGTTCATTTGAAAGAGGACAGTAGTGATTTTTGGAAAATTACTCGTTACGAAGAATTGGATACAATTGTTAAGTTGGAATCTATTGGGGTTGAATTGTCGATGGAAAGGTTGTATCAGAGAACGGAAATAGATTTGATATGAATTGTTAGTGTCTTTGCTGCATTTGTTTATTTCACCACGGAGTAACACAGAGTTTCACAGAGGAAAAATATAGGTTGATTATATTCGCACATTTGGCAATATTTCACAAACCAACATCAAGATTATTTAAAAGTACTTTGTAATACATAGTAGTATTTTTATTTTGATCGCCTTTTCTATCATGCAAACCTGGTGCTGTTTGCTGCATTTATTAAAATATACAAATAAAAGCAAGGGAAGCGCGGAGGATAAATGTGGCGACGGAGAATTTAAATATACGAAACTACGCCCGATGCGAGTGGAAATGTATTGCATTTATTGGAACGGAAGATTGGGGAATAATTTGCCACGAAGAAATGTAATGTAGAGACGTTGCATGCAACGTCTTCACAGCGGTCTGAAACCAGTTCCAATAAATGCAATGCATTGCAACGGACAGCGGGTACACAACAAAATCGAAGATGATCCTCGCCGTCCTAAAAATAGTAGCAGCTGTATTTTGATTAAGTAATTTAAAAGTACTTTGTAGTACAAAGTAGTAAATTCAATCTCATTCTTCGATTTTCATTGTACTTAAATAACATTTTTAGAAAATTTTGCTTGGGTTTATACGAGAGAGTAGGGGTGAAAAATACTCTCGCCAGAAATCACGATTAATTGTAGATCGTTCATTATTTATCCTTAAATTTGTAGAACTTTGGAGTAATTGACTAGTAAGGCACTTATTTTATTGTTGAACTGCTTCTTTCCGTAACAATCAAAACAAAATTCGTAACTAATGAACAAAAAGCAACTGGTAAAAACGATTAGTGAACATGATGTTTTTGCAGACTTAAGCGACATAGAATTAGAATCTTTGGAAAACATTGTAGATTGTATATTTGTTGATAAAGATGAAGTAATTTTTACCGTTGGAAATCAACCTAATTATTTGTATTTTGTAGAAGATGGCAGCCTTACTTTATACTTTCCTAATAACGATTCACTAAACCTTACAAACGGAGAACTCATAGGGGAATTGGGTTTGTTAAATGGTGATTTCAGGCTTGGAACATTGAGAGCACAGGAGAAATCAAAGCTGATAAAAGTCTGTGGAACACGTTTATTTAAAGATGAATACATTCCAGCTTCAATCTCTATAAAAATTATGCGGAAATTGGGAAAAAGAGTTACCAATTATTTTAGAGCGTCTCAAGATATTTCTACTTTGGAAATGATCGAAAATGGAGAATCGGACTCTATAGAGTTTAAATCAACCTTGCGATGGAATACGCATGCAGCCAAAAAAGACAAGGCAATTGAGTTTGCCATTCTAAAAACGATTGTCGCATTTTTGAACACAGATGGCGGTCGTTTATTTATTGGAGTCTCCGACGATGGGAATGCAATCGGTCTGGAACTAGACAAATTTGCAACCAACGACAAACTAATGCTGCATTTTACCAATCTTGTGAAAAGCAAAATTGGGGCTTTGTACCTAAAATATATTCATACCTCAATAGAAATTCACCAAGAAAAGGAAATTTTCAGAATTGATTGTTTGCCAGCTTCTCACCCTGCTTATTTATTGGATGAAAATGACGATCATTTTTTCATTCGCACTGGTCCTTCCACCACCAAATTGCGAACAAGTAAAGTATACGATTACATCATAGACCGTTTTGAGAGTAAAGTAGTTGCTATTAAGAAGAATGAGGATGAAATTTATGGTTTGTAGCTTCGACAAGCTCAGCTGCCTTCTCTGACAAGTTTAGTTACTGAATTAGATAATTCAATTTTATTTGAAGAGTTTTTTACAATATTCATAATAGGTTTTTTCCATTGTAGAATTTACAACTTCCACTTCAAAATCCATTGCTACGCATTCAAAAATTGAATCGTGAAAAGTAAAAAAATAATGTTTGTATTTCTCGTAATATTTCGAAGAGTGATTGCTATGAACGCTATTTATTTTTTCCAAATCTTTGATCCAATCGGAGTTTTTTACTTCATATGCATCATAATAATCCAGGCCGCTTCCATATAACGGATGCCCTTCTAAAGTTTCATCATTAGGCGCACCAAAACGAGTCGATTGACAGCGTTTAAAGGACAGAACTGCTATCCATCTCTCTGTTTCAGAAAGAGAAATAACTTCTACACTTTTCCCAAACCAATCTTTTTTTGCGGATTTCAAAAAATACAATAATATACTTTTATGTTCATTTTGAATTAAATGCGGAAGCGGAGCACCAACATCACATTTATAAGGAAAATCCAAGGGTACACAATAGCTTTTATGTTCATTTATCGCTAAGGTTCGTTGCAAATCCAAGACTTTCTCATGAGCCTCATTGTATCTCCTTCTATCTTCAGTATTTCTAAATCCAGCTTTCCAAAGATTGTTTTTCACTTCTTCCGCTGTAATGATTTCTTCTACTATTTTGTCTTTAATGTTCATTTATTTTTACTGGCTGTAATATAAATGTAAGAAATATTTTTTTGATATAATTATTAATTATTAAAAAATCATTCAACAATACAATACTCATCAAAGTCAATCTCGGTTTTTCCTCTAAACACATCCTTATATATTACTTTGCCCTTTAGCTGATGCATTCCTTTCTCTAAACCTATAATTGCTATGCTGTTACTTTTATCATTCCGAATAATTTCACCCAAACTGTCATCATCAAGCTCAATTGCTTCTCAATTGCTTTTATGCTTTCTGCTGTATAATATTTTACAACTTTTAAACTTGCGTGTACTTTTAACGTATCTCCCTCTTTTATTTTCCTCGAATTAAATTTAATATCCAACTCTGGATCGTATCTTATTTCTGAGCAGATTGAAAATGAACTTGCTATTTTTCTAATTAAATCAATTTTGTATTTGAAATAACCATTAAGCAACATCTCGCCTTTTTCTAATTGCCCTTTATTAGACTCCCTATATTTTAACAACCTTTCGTTTAATTCTGGAAACTCCCAATGAGGATTTAGTTCGATTCGCCATAATTTCTTTATTTGTTTTTCTAAGGATAATACGCTTGATGTATCTGATAAATTGCCACTTAAATCTTCTTCAAAAGTTCTTATTTCATCATAAATTAATTCTAAGGCATTGCTGTAATTAATAAGCCTAGCATTATCTAGATTATGTATAAAACTTACAGCCCTTCGTCGCCCATCTTCTTCTAAATACGCATTGGACTCTTGAAGAATCTCTATAAATTCTTTGTCTTCCTCTATTTCATTCTTCTTCTCTGTACAACAAGGAAATAGTATAAGAAGCAACAAAAGCATTTTTTCATTCTGTATTTTAGAACGATAACATATTCTTTTGCTGTTTTATTGTGGTGGATGTGTTGAGCAAGGGAAGCGCGGAGGATAAAGGCATCGACAGCGCACCTAAAATAGCGAAACTACGCCCGATGCGAGTGGAAATGTCTGGAATGAATTGGAAACGATGATTGGGGAAAAATTTACAACGCAGCAATCCGTAGAGGCGCAATTCATCGTGTCTCCACAGCGGGCTGAAACCCATTCCAATTTATTCCATACATTGCAGCGGACAGCGGGGAGACTTCTCATTTGGAAATGATACTCGCCGTCCAAAAAAAATTAAACCCATAATTCTAATCAAAATAAAATTTCCTAACAACAGAAAAATCACCATCAATTAAATGTAAAAAATAAACGCCTTTAGTGAAATGCGAAACATCAATTTTTTCATTAGCATTGTAATTCTTTTGTTTGATCAAACGCCCGCTTTGATCGTAGATTTTTATTTGGGTGTTTTGAGATAAATTTATATTGGGATAATTAAGCTTTATATTTAAATAATCAGTCGTTGGATTCGGATAAAAAGAAATCTCTTCATCAATTTTTGCAAGTTCATTAATGGATGTTATCGGCACAGTATCATCAGGCATTGTATCCATTGGTTCAACAATTGGATCAGGAGGTGCATTTGCAGTAAAAACACCGTTACCGTGCGTGGCAATTCCAATCATTTGATCGTGCCCTCTCGTTACTACTTTCTCTACAATAGAAGTACCAATTTGATCTGCTGCAACTTTTGTCCATTCCACATCATCCGCAAGAATGTCATTGGTGGAATACAAACCTGTACTTGTTCCGACAAAATAAGTCGTGGTTTCTCCCGTATGTAAAATGGAACCTGTCCGAACAGATGGTCCCAGCAAATTGTTTGAACCTTCCTCCAAATTTCCAGAGGCTCTTTTCCAATTTTCGCCTGCATTTTCAGTATAAAAAATACTATGTACACCATAATTAGAATAGATGGCAATCATTTTATCATTATCCAGTGGATCTAAAACCAATTCGTTTACGTAGCCCTTATTGGGGAAAAAATTAGAGCTGATATTTGTCAGTTCTAAACTATCACCAAGAACGTTATCTACTCTGTAAATATTTTTTTCAGCAGTTCCAATATATATCCTTCCAGCAGGATTTGTACAAGGTGCGATTGCTGTAATTCTTCGACTTTCATTTAGACCCAAATCAAGCATTCGCCAATTGGTAGAGATCGTATCCAATCCTCCATCCCAAGGAATTGAGGAAAGGTCTTCATTTACCCATAATACGTTTTTATAAGGCAAATACAAAACATCCTGATCATTCGGATCAATCGCCAATGGATTGATAAATATATATTCGTCTTTAATGGGACCAATAGGATCAATACGTTTTGCATCTGTACGAAGACCATTTGTATCCGTTTTTATTTTAAATACCTTTCCTTGTTGAATAGATAAAATGACAAACTCGCCGTGATCGGGTAAAGCCGCATAACTACCATCTCCAGGCAAAGGTTCCACCCAACTTTTAGTCGGATCATCAGAATTGACAAATAAGTTTCCATTGTCCTGCAAACCTCCGTGAAGATGATTGGTGCTATCCTTTTGATTAATGGTCAGTGTATAAAATTGTGCTGAAATATAACCATTATTTAAAGAAGTCCATTCAACAGTTTCTGCATTTATATCATTGGTTTGATAAATTCCACCATCATTAAAAGAATAAGCGACATCAGGATTGGATTTTGAAAACCACAAACCGTGTTGGTCAGGATGGTGGTTTTTATACAGTTTTAAATTCACCGATAATTCAGATTCAGGATCATATCCACCAATAAAAGTGATATTATCCGAAGTCGTAAATCCATCCGTAGAACGAAAAAGATTGGTCCCGCCAATAAATACCGTATTCGGATCGCTTGGACTGACTTCCACTAACAAATTATAACCACCTTGCGCATTGAAATCATCCAATGCATTGGGACCAATTGGTAAATTTTCCGATAAATTGATCCATTCTCCACCTTCACCAAAACCATCGCCACTTAAATAAGTATATTTCCAAAGGGCGTTCCATTCTGGATCACCTTGCCAATTATAAGTAGTTTTTCCAGAACCTTCAATCGTTCTAAACAAACAATAAATTTCATTTTCATTAGATGGGTTAATGCCCATAACCATACGGTCAAATTCGCTTGGAAAATCTTCAGGTATAACATTTGTGTATAAATCTTCAGATGCCGCTTTTCTCCAAAGACCTCCTGCATCACTATCAGAACTAAAGGCACAATAAACCGTTCCCGTTTTACTCACTTCCACTGTGGTAAAATAAGAATCTGATACAGGATCAAAAATTTCCACTTCCCAATTTTCGCCACCATCCACACTTTTAAATAAATTTCCAAGCGTACTCACATAAACAACATCCTGCTCCATATTGGAAGAGTCCAACGCAATGCTCCAGCAAGCATCAAAATAATTATCAAAATTATAAATATTAGCACCACTTGTATTTTCCAGACTATTCCAAGTCTCTCCATTATCAGTCGATTTAAAAACCCCACTGCCCAAGTAAAAAGCACCAGCACCTCCAGCAGAATTTCCATAAGCTTCACCAGTGATATAATACCAATTATCGGTCTTACCAGGACGAGTATCTTGCACCAAAGCAGTCGCACCCTGCAAACCATTTTTATCAGAAATATTGCTCCAAGATTCTCCTGCATTTATTGTCTTCCAAATCGAACCCGAAACACCAATCGCAATTATCGTATTTTCATCATTGACATCAATCGCAAATGCCCTCGTACGTCCTCCAATATTATACGGACCTCTGTTCACCCATTCCAGCGTATCAATTTCCGCAGTTTTATAGGCTGTCTGCGCCGTCATTTTTCTGTCAAAATCCAATTCTCTCTGTCGAAAACCTCTCGGCAACTGCCCCGTCGCAGGATCTTTGAGCCTATTAAACTGCCACTCAAAGCGACCCGCATTTTCTCCAACGCCGCCCGCACCCTCAAATTTTGCCAAGATTTTTTTAGGGATCAGGCTTTCCTGCACTACTGAATTCATTGATTTATAGTTACTTATCGCAATAATGGCAATGGCGAACAAAGCTGCAAATAGAATTAATATTTTTTTCATAATGTGTAATTTGTACATACAATATACATGTTTTTTTGGATATTTTCTAAAGTGTGCTTCGTGGCATGCTGCCTTCGAGTTTTCATCCTAAAGGATGACCTCAGGCAGCGGTTCTGTGAGCGTGTCATTCCGCACTTGATGTGGCATCCTTAAACGACGGAGGACTGTCCTTTGTGGTTTACCAACCCGTCATTCCCAGCTCAACTGGGAATCTTATAGCGACAACAAACAACCCTTTGATAATTCTGATTCTTTGTGGTTTAAATACAATTCGTAATTGATTCTGTTCTTCGTTGTGGGAGGGGGAGACAAGGCATGCCTTGTCTCTACGTCTGTATATTGTTTTTATTAAATTACAACTCCTTTTTAATAATCTCATACCATTCCTCCACAATTTTCAAACGTGGATGACCCTGAGGATAGATATTTTGCCAAGTTTCTTTAGCTTTTTGAATATAATAAAATGCCAATTCATAGTCCTTCATTCTATAAAGCAAACCTGCAAAATTATTATATCTATTAGCCGTAGTAGGATGGTCAGGACCAAAGTTTTTTTCAGCCGAAATTAAGGCTTTTTCCAAATAGGCTTTCGCTCCTGAATAATCTCCTAAATCTTGAAGAACTAAGGCAAGATTCGAATAACTCACTGCCGTAGTAGGATGGTCAGGACCAAAGTTTTTTTCATCCGAAATTAAGGCTTTTTCCAAATAGGCTTTCGCTCCTGAATAATCTCCTAAATCTTGAAGAACTAAGGCAAGATTCGAATAACGAACTGCCGTAGTAGGATGGTCAGGACCAAAGTTTTTTTCAGCCGAAATTAAGGCTTTTTCCAAATAGGCTTTCGCTCCTGAATAATCTCCTAAATCTTGAAGAACTAAGGCAAGATTCGAATAACGAACTGCCGTAGTAGGATGGTCAGGACCAAAGTTTTTTTCATCCGAAATTAAGGCTTTTTCCAAATAGGCTTTCGCTCCTGAATAATCTCCTAAATCTTGAAGAACTAAGGCAAGATTCGAATAACGAACTGCCGTAGTAGGATGGTCAGGACCAAAGTTTTTTTCAGCCGAAATTAAGGCTTTTTCCAAATAGGCTTTCGCTCCTGAATAATCCCCTAAAGCTTTCAGAACTAAGGCAAGATTCGAATAACTCACTGCCGTAGTAGGATGGTCAGGACCAAAGTTTTTTTCAGCCGAAATTATTCCCTTTCGGCTGATTAAACCACATTTTCATATACCAAGCCTTTTATATGTTCAAGAATATTCACAATCTGTACTTTAGTGAGGAGTTTTTCTTCTACTTCACATAGTTCCTTGACTTCTGAA
>Ga0209187_1001028_pt1 | contig 36862 bp, 38 predicted proteins | sample BantaG_FD_187430 | JGI IMG/M metagenome (GOLD analysis project Ga0209187, IMG submission 187430) | Marine algal microbial communities from Bantry Bay, Ireland - BantryBay_4 metaG (SPAdes) (version 2) | ecosystem: Host-associated > Algae > Red algae > Unclassified | place: Bantry Bay, Ireland...
GGATGGCTCATCAACGCGATGAGCGACACTCGGCGCGTCGACTTGCCGGTCGGGATGCGTTGCTCGCCGAGCAGCAGCGCCAGATCGATGATCAGCGAATGCCAGATCGGGCGGATCGGACGGTGGCCGCTTCCCACCGCGTTGCGCCCGGGGACCAAGGCTCGAGGCTCTCCTCGACATGCCGGGTGATCCAGTCACCGATCGTCGACCATGCCTCGGCGGTCGGCGCGACATCGACGCCGCCCCCTTCCAGCAGGGTCGTGATCTCGCCGACGCGAGCGGCGCGTGCGCTCATCAAGTGCCTGAAGGCATCCCGCGCGTAGGCGTCGGGCAGGTATTCGATATCGAACGGTTGCGGCGAGCGATACGGCGTGTAGCCCTCGAATCGCTGCGTGTAGTTGCCGCGTTCGGCGGCGATCTCCGACCAATCGAACAACACCGTGCGCGCGCCGATCGTGTATGGCGTCTGGCCGATGAAGGGATCGGCCGATCGCGGACGGAACACGGCGCGCACGAAACGTCACGAATCCAGCAAGGGGCCATGTCGATAGGGTTTCACGGATGAGTACGTGCCTCCCTCAGTTGAACCAGCCGCCGATGGTACGTCCAAGTGCGCTGCCGCCGATCGCGCCGCCCACGGCGCCCACCGCGCTGCCCGCCGGCCCGCCGACGAAGGCGCGCCGTCCGAGCCCGCGAGTGCCGCCGAGGCGATCGCCGATGCGGCGCGCCGGTCGCTGCCGCTCGGCAAGGCGGCCAGGGTGTCGGCCGTGGTCGGCAACGCGGCGAGCGCGTCCGATGTCGTGCGAGCGCGGCTGGCCTCGGCGCTGCCGCCCTTGCCGGCACCGCCCGAGCGCGTCGACACCCCTGCCGTGGCGGAGCCGCGTGCCCGGTCCGCCGAACGTGAGCCTGTCCCGGTTGCGCTGGCAGTGGTCATGGCTGTCTGTCCCCGTCGTCGACATCGGAGACTGCGCCGTCGGCTCGGCGAGCGCCATCGGGGTGAACCCCTATGGCGAAACTCGGACGAACTCCATGACCATCGCCGCCGTCCACGTGAACGACGCGCCACCGCAGGGCTCGCCGCTGATCGGGTCGTAGTACTCGGCGAAGCCGGACACGTCGATCAAGGCCAGGCTATCGCGCTCGATGCGATCGGCCATCGCGTGCTCGCCGGCCAAGCGCAGGCCGTCCACGATCAGGTAGTTGACGATCAGCCAGACCGGCGCACGCCAGTAGCGCTTGGCGTCGAAGCGCGGGTCCGTCGGGTCATGGCTCGGCACGAGGTAGCGCACGCCTTCGCCGAGGACCTCGAGCCGCGCGACGAGCGCGTGCGCCCGGGCGGCGGGTATCGGCGCGAGCACTGGCAGCAAGCCGCCAATCGAGGCACTGTCGACCGCCTCTCCGCTAACCCGATCGTGACAGACGTACTGACCGTGGGCCTCGCTCCACAGGGACTCGAGGGCGGCCAGTCCGCGCGTGGCCCGCGCGCGGTTGGACGCCGCGATGGACGACTCCCCGAGCGCCTCGGCAACCGTCGCTAGATCGAGGCAGCTGCGGATCAGGATCGCGTTGAACCCCGGATCGACGATCCGGAAGGGCGACGCCTCGTGCAGCCTCGCGTTGTCCCAGTCGAGCCTGCGGAAGCGCTCGAGCAGCCAGATGTAGCGGTCGTACTGTTCGCGGGTCGGGCGGTGGGCCGGATCGGCGTGCTGCGTGTCGCGGCGCTGGTACGGCGCCACGCCCTCGGTCGGCACGCGCTCGAAGGCGGTGTCCCAGTCGATCGAGTTGTCGCGCCCCGACTCCCAGGGGTGGATCAGGGCGACCAGGCCGGTTCGTTCGGGGTCACGGTTGGCGTAGAACCAGGCGTGCCAGCGATCGATCGGCTCGAGCAGCGCGCGAGCCCGTTCTCGGGCCAGCTCGCTGTCGCGGGCCCGCTCGAACAGTCGCCCGACGGCGAAGCCTGCGACGGGCGGTTGCGAGATGCCCGAGGTCGGCGTCGCGCGCCCCGTTCCCCAGACACCCGGCCCCGGGAAGTAGCCGTCGTCGTGCTCGTGGAAGACGATGTGCGGCACCATGCCGTCCTCCCACTGATGCTCGAACAGCGTCTCGATCTCCTGCCAGGCACGGCGCTCGTCGACGTGCGACTGCCCCAGCGCGGTCAGGCAACTGTCCCAGTTCCACTGGAAGGGGTAGAGCCCCTTGGCGGGCACCGTGTAGCTGCCCCTGTCGTTCTCGGCGATGACGGCGGCGGCGCGGTCGAACAAGGCGCGACGGGTCGCCTCGTCCAGGCCGTCCGACTCGGCGCCGCCGTCCATCCTGCGCTCGTCTTCCACGCCGGGCGTCGCGCTCATGCCGCCTCCCGTGTGCCGTCGATGGCGAGTCGAGTCTCCGGATCGAACCAGCGGATGCGGTCGGTTTGCGGCACGACGCTCAACTCGTCGTGCGGCACGACCCGCGTGTCGCTGTCGAGGATGATGCGGAAGGCCTCCCCCGCGACAATGCAGGCGGCGAGCGTGTGTGGCCCGAGCGGCTCGACCACACCGACCGTCGCGACGAAGCCGCCCTCGCCGAGTGCCAGATCCTCGGGGCGAACCGCGAGTTCCAGTGTCGGACGGTCGACGACCGGACCGCTCACCGTCGTGCCACCGACCGTCCAGCGTCCCTCGCCCGCGTTCGTCGCGGTCAGGAAGTTCATGGGCGGATTGCCGATGAAGGAGCCGACGAAGCGGGCGGCCGGGTTGCGGTAGACCTCGACCGGGCTCGCCGCCTGCACGATGCGCCCGCCGTCCATGACCGCGATGCGGTCGGCCATGCTCATCGCCTCGACCTGATCGTGGGTGACGTAGATCGTCGTCGTCGCGCTCTCGGCGAGCACGCTCTTGAGCTCGGCCCGCATCTCCATGCGTAGCAGCGCGTCGAGGTTGGACAGCGGCTCGTCCATCAGGATGACCGCGGGCTCCATCGCGAGCGCGCGGGCGACCGCGACGCGTTGCCGCTGCCCGCCCGACAGCTGCCCGGAGTAGCGTTTCAGATACGGCTCGATGTGCATCAGTTCGGCCGTGCGGTTCACGCGCCGGTCCACCTCCGGCTGCGGCAGCTTCGCCATGCGCAGCCCGAAGGCGATGTTCTCGAACACCGTGAGGTGCGGGAACACCGCATAGTTCTGGAACACCATCGCGATGCCGCGATCCTTCGGCGCGAGCGTGTCGACTCGACGATCGCCGATGTGCACCTCGCCGGTGGTCGCGGTCTCGAGCCCGGCCACGATGCGCAGCAGCGTCGTCTTGCCACAGCCCGAGGCTCCGAGAAGCACGAGGAACTCGCGGTCGGCGATGGTCAGGTCGATCGAATGCAGCGCCTGTGTCGCCCCGAAGCGCTTGGCGACCTGCTGGATGCGTATCTCGGCCATGGGATGAACGTCTCTCGAATGTGTGACCCGAAGCGTGCGGGCAGGACCTGCCGTCAGCGGTTCGCGATGCCCCACATCGCGAACAGGTACTTCCGGACCATGAATATGAACACCAGCGCGGGGACCACCAGCATCGTGCCGCCGGCGAACTTCAGGTGGAGCGGCGCGACGTCGAGACTCTGCAGCAGAAAGGCCGGCAGGGTGCGGTGCTCGATCGTCAGCACGGCGGCGGCGAACACCTCGTTCCACGACACCACGAAGGCGAAGATCGCCGAGGCCGTGATGCCGGGCAGCACCAGCGGCAGGATCACCTTGCGGAACGCCTGCCAGCGCGTGCAGCCGAGCGTCCAGGCCGCCTCCTCGAGTTCGATCGGCACGCCGGAGAACAGCGAGTAGGTGATCAGCACCGCGAACGGCAGCGCGAGGGTCGTGTGCACGAGGGCAAGGCCGAAGACGGTGTCGTCGAGCCCGACCCGGATGAACAGAACCGCCATCGGCAGCGCGAGCAGCGGCAGCGGGAAGGCGCGCGTCATCAGCACCAGGATGCGAAAGGTGCCCTTGCCGCGGAACTCGAAGCGCGACAGCGCGTAGCCCGCCGGCGCGCCGATCGAGATGGACAGCACCATCGTCACGGTGGCGACCAGGATCGAGTTCCAGAGCGCGCTGCCGACGCCTGCGAACCCCAGGAAGAACGTCACGCTCTCCGTGTCGAAGGAGGGCAGGAAACGCTTCGGGAAGGCGTTGACTTCCGCCGGGGTCGAGAAGGTGTTGGCCACCAGCAGCCAGATCGGCACCAGCACCCAGGCGCAGAGCAGGACGACGACGACGGTGAAGGCGATGCGGGCGAGGCGGTTGTCGCCGCCGACGACACCGTCGGGGCGCTTTCCGGCCTTCGCGGGTACGACGTCCGTGACGGCGGCGTTCACAGGCGTGCCTCCTTCGGCGTGCGCAGGGCCCACATGATGAGCAAGGTGAAGGCGAGCGAGATGACGAGGATGAGAAGCGCGAAGGCCGCGGCGACGTTGCCGTCACGGAGCTCGAACTGTCGGTTGTAGACCTCGCCCATCAGCACCGGCAGGTTGGTGCCGCCGAGGGCGGCGACGACGGCGAAGACCTCGAAGGCGAGGATCACGCGAAGGATCAGCGCGGTCTGCAGGCTCGGCTTCAGGAGCGGCAGGGTCACGCGGCGAAAGCGCTGCCAGCGACTCGCGCCGAACACCTGCGCGGCCTCGTCGTATTCCTTCGGTATCAGGCCCATGCCCGCGACGAGGATGACCAGCATGATCGCCGTCGCCCGCCAGATCTCCGCGAGCACGACGGCCAGGAAGATGGTGCCCTTGTTCTGATAGCCGAGGAAGGTCTCGGGCTGGTCGATCACGCCGACGCCGACGAGCAGCGAGTTCAGGAAGCCGGTCTGCTCGAAGATGGCCAGCCAGATGAGCCCGGCGGCAAGGTCCGAGATCCCGAGCGGGATCGTCCAGATGTAGAGCACGATGTCGCGACCGCGGCCCATCGAGGTGACCAGGGACGCCATCAGCAGGGACAGCGCGACCTGGATCGGCACGACGGCCGCGACCAGCCAGAAGGTGTTGGAGAGTGCGGTGTCGAACTTCCAGTGCCCGGCCATCTTGCTCAGGTACTGCGTGGTGAGCACACCCTCGTCGGTGGCGATGGCCTGCCAGGCGACCAGTGCGAAGGGGTAAAGGAAGAACGCGAGCAGAAAGAAGGTCGCCGGGGCGAGCAGCAGGTAGGGAAGCGTACGGACTGGCATGCTCGGTTACCCCGGCGGTTCAAAACGCGGCCGGCGGATGCCGGCCGCCGGTCGGCGTCAGTCGACCGGGCAGGGACCCTCGGACGGCTCGTCCGGTCCCCAGCACGGCGCACCGGCCTCGTTCATGACCTCTCGCAGGGTCTCGGCCTGATCGTCGAGCGCTGCCTGCACGTCCTCGCCACCCAGCACGATGCGCTCGAAGGCGTCGACGTAGACCTGATTGAACTGGCCGCCGAAGTCGCCGAGCCCGACCGGCAGAAGGCCCGGGTTGGCATCGGCCGACGAGGTCATCTTCGAGACCGCTTCACCGGCGATGCGCACGGCGGCCGGTACGTCGTCCGGCAGATCCACGGCGACAACCGGGAAGAAGTTCGTCGCGCGCAGCGTCTCGAGCTGTACCTCGGGCGTGGCCATGTAGGCAATGAGGCTCTTGGCCGCGTCCATGTCGGGCGCCGTGGACGGCACGGCGAGGCCGACGACGACGGGCATGAAGCCGCGACCGGACGGGCCGGCCGGTGCCGGGAAGGCGACGAAGTCGTCCGGGCGCTCGTTGAACGCGTCGGCCACGCGCGAGGTGTGATCGAAGGCGACCCAGACTTCCCCGGTCAGCAGCGGCTCCTGCATGAAGGAGTAGCCGGTGGAGCCGGGGTTGGTGTATTGCCACAGGTCCTTGAACGCGGTCCAGGCGTCGACGGCCTCCTCGGAGCGGAACTTCGTGACCATCGAGTTCGTGAACGAGGGATACAGATAGCCCTGGAAGAAACGATGCTTGAGCCCCTTGGGGCCGGCCGGGAAACCGAACTTGGGCGAGCCGGTCGCGTCGGCCATGTTCTTCGCCCAGGCGGTGAGCTGCTCGTAGCTCAGCGCATCGATGTCGGCCCCCTCGGGCAGATGCTCCAGCGCCTTCTTGTTGGCCGCCATGATGTAGGTGGCTTGCATCCACGGCAGGTAGAGCTGCTGGTCGGTGCCGAGCTTGCCGAGTTCCAGGTAGTTCTCGTTCATCTCACCGACCTCGACCTCGGAGAGGTCCACGAGGCCATCGGCGACGGTGCCGGAGAAGTCGCCGTGCAGGGCGCCCAGCACGCCGATCTTGCCGCTCCCTGCCTGTAGCTCGGCCTGCAGCCGTGTCAGCCACGGTCCGCCCTCGCTCGGCTGGAAGTCGACTTCGCCCTCGAAGCCTGCGAGGACGTTGTCGCGCATCATCTGCGCCTCCTCGACCGGGTTGGCCTGGGTGGACCAGAACAGGACATCCTGAGCGGCGGCCGGCAGGCTCGCGCTCAGGGTCACGGCGGTGGCGAGCGCGGTCAGTGCGCCCGTCGGAAGGGATCGTTTCATCGTCGTCTCTCGGTGGTGGTGCGTGGAGCGGTGCGCGTCCAAGGACGGCGCGCGGTGGAAGGGGAGGCGGTGCGCGGCGCGTCAGGCGCGGGGCCGTGGCTGCCGCGCGCGATCAGATGCGGGCGCAGCAGGCGGTGTTGCTCGGCGGTACGTTCGTCGATGAGCTCGACCAGGGTGTGGGCGAGCTGGATCGCGGTCTCGCGCGTGCGCTGGTCGAACGTGGTGAGCCCTGGCCGCGCTCTGGCCGCGGCGGGCAGATCGTCGAAGCCGATGACGGAAAGATCGGTCGGTACACCGAGGCCGAGCGCCGCGGCGACGTCGAGCACGTCGAGCGCGATTTCGTCGGTCAGCGCGAGGATGGCGGTCGGGCGATCGGGGCGGTCGAGCAGCGCGGCGATCGCCTCGTGTCGGGCCGCGCTGTCGAACCGAGCGGTGCGCCGCGAGGCGAGCGTGACGCTCGGGTCGGCGTGCGTGGCGATGGCCTCTTCCAGCCCGATCTCGCGCGTCAGGCGAAAGGTCATCGGCTCGTCGATGGAGATCAGCCCGAAGCGCCGGTGGCCAAGCTCGTGCAGCAGCGCGAAGGCCTCGGCGAAGGCGGCACCGCCGTCGGTATCGACCCAGCTGTAGCGTTGCTCGCCGTTCAGCACCCGCCCGTGCGCGATGAACGGAAAGCGTCGCTCGGCAAGGAAGCGGACGCGCTCGTCGTCCTCGGCCACGCGGGTCAGCACGAGCCCGTCCGCCCGGCCCGACTCGACCACGTGGCGAAGCACCTCCATCTCGGTGCGTCCGCGCGGAACGGTCGCGAGAAACAGATCCTGGGCCTTCTCGACCAGCCCCTCGCCAAGGCCCCCGATGAACTCGCCGAGGAAAGGGTCGAGCGGCTGGTCGTCGTGCAGTGGCAACAGCAGCGACACGAAACCGCTCCGGCCGGTCTGCAGCGCTTTGCCGGCATTGTTCGGGACATAGGCGAGTCGATCGGCCGTGTGGCGGACGCGTTCGCGGGTGCTCTCGGCAACGTCGGAATGCCCACCGAGCGCGCGCGAGACCGTCGTGACCGACAGGTTCAGGTCGGCGGCGATTTCACGGAGCGTGGATTTCCGAGAGGTGGCCATCTGGGCGAAGACGCGGTCCGAAACGTTTCGGAACCATGGCCAATTGTTGCCCGGCTGTCAATGTCGTCGTGATGAACGGTATCAACCGGGCTTGTGATGCCTGGGATCTCTCCACCGCTTCGAGGGTGACTGGAGGGCGCTTGCCCGTCATCACGACAAGGAAGCCGACCGTCGTCAGCGAGCGGCTGTAGCGACGCCTGCCAGGAAGCGCTCGAGCACCGGGCTCAGGGTTTCCGGTGTCTCGAGTGTCGGCAGATGGCCCGCATCCGGCAACACGACGAGTTCCGCCTGTGGCATCAGCGCCTGCATGTCGCGGTGTCGGGAGGGTGGGCACAGCGCGTCGTGCTCACCGCAGAGCAGCAGCGTGGGTCCGCGCCAGGCGTCGAGTACGGCGGTGTAGTCGCGACGCGCCGCGAGCGCGTTCGACTGTGCCGCGAAGACGTCCGGTCCGAGCTTTCGGGCCATGTCGAGCACCAGTGCCAGCAGCGCTTCGTCTGCCCGGTTCGCCGGCGCCAGATAGAGCGGCTTCATCTCGTCGATCAGCACGGTGTCGAGTTCGCCAGCGAGCGCGCGGGCGATCTGCGGAACGCGGGCTTCGCGTCGCTCGGGGGATTCGGCGAGGTGATTGGTGTCGATCAGCACGAGCGCGCGGACAAGGTCGGGCCGTTGCCGGAGGCAGTCCATCGCGACGATGCCGCCCATCGACAGACCGACGAGCACCACGGGCTCATCGCCCGCGAGATCGAGCGTCGTCGCTGCCATGGACTCGATCGAGTCGTGCGCGTCGAACGCCACGCAACAGCGCTCCGTGCACGCGTCGACCGTGCCGAGCTGCGGGGCGAACAGCCGCTCGTCGCACATCATGCCGGGGAGGAACAGGGTGCGGAGTGTGGATGCCATGGCCGGATTATGACCAACGCCCGCCCGGATCGTCCGTCATGTTCTTTTCGCCGGCACGCCGCTGTCGACTCTGCTGCGCCGCCGGGACATCGATCATCGTGTTGGTGCGCGCTTTCACCCGCGATCCTTGGTCGGAACTCGAATCACCGGTGTCGCGAGGTTTCATGTACAGGCGGGTAGACATGTTCCGTTGCGGTCTCGCTGCCCAGGCGCACGACATCGATGAAGCGCGCGCGGAACCCGACCACGCGCCCATGGCGCACGGGCACGCCGTCCGACTCCAGGTGCGCGGCCTGCAGGCGGTTCCATCGCGCATCCTGCAACACCTCGAGCTGACCGTTCGCCGCGGTGACTCGGTGCCACGGTGTCGTTCGTCCCGCCGCGGTCGCGAGTTCGTCCACGGTCGCGGCGATGCGATCGACCGCCGTTCCCATCCAGTCCCCGATCGCCTCGATGGTCGTTACCCGGCCGCGCGGGACGAGATTCATCAGACGTCTCACGTCATCACGCTCGGTGTGGAGGTTCGGTGATTCGTTCGGCCCGACCGGCATCTCGAGAAACCGTACGGCAACCGTGCAGTGAAGCTGCCGCCGTCGCAGATCCTGCTCGATGGCCCATTCGAGTGCGTCGCTCGATCGCTTTCCCTCGAGCTCCACATCGACACGAATGACCAGCTCCGAGTCTCCGAGACCGGCGGATACGTCAGTGCAGTACGCGATCAGTCTGGCTTCGTCGACCCGCGCCACGTGTGACTCGAGGGTCGCGATGACCAGGTCGGGGTGCGCCTGCTCGTCCGGTAGCGCCGTGATCTGTATCCGTTGCATCGTGATCGTCTCTCCTCGCCAGATCAGCACCGTCCGGAGAACCACCGCTCGTGGTCGGGTGCAGGGTGTGGCTTGCCCGACTTCTGTACATAAAAACTGTACGCCGTTCTGACTGAGTCGATCCGACGGTGTCGACGCGCCTGTTCGAGGTCGATCGAGTGATCGGCCTGCTTTCGGGCCTGTAACTCGGAGACGCCGGCTGCGCCGTCGGACGCTGCCGGGCACGGCCCGAACGCTTGCGAGGTGTTCGCGAGCTTGTCGGGTCATGTGCGCGAAATCATGCGATTCTCACGTCGTGCCGGGAGCTGCTGGCCGGTCGAGCATTCGTCACAGAGAGCAATACACATTTGGACTGGCAGACGCACTTCCGCGAATTCGTCACGCTATTCGTGGTCATCGATCCGATCGGCACCTTGCCCGTGTATCTATTCGCCACCACCAACGTGCCGGCTCACCTGCACCGGCGCTTCGCGCTGCACGCGCTCGGTATCGCCACGCTCGTGTTGCTCGGGTTTCTCGTGGCCGGTCAGCTCCTTCTCGAAACTCTCGGATTAAGGCTGGGTTCGTTCCAGGTCGCCGGCGGCATCGTGTTGTTCCTGTTCGCACTGACTATGATCTTCGGCGAGGCCAAGCCTGCTCGGGAAATCGAGGAGGCTGAACGTGACCACCTGTCCGGTGCCGTGTTCCCGCTCGCGATGCCGTCGATCGCATCCCCGGGTGCGATGTTGGCGATCGTGATCCTGACGGACAACCATCGGCACTCGATCGCCGAGCAAGCGGTGACCGCAGGGCTACTGGTCGTGGTGTTGCTGATGACGCTCGCGATACTGCCGCTCGCGGTACGCATCAAGCGCGTGATCGGGACATCGGGGGCTAGCGTGGTGAGTCGCGTGATGGGTATCGTGCTCGCGACCGTGGCGGTCGATGCCGTGCTTGGCGGGTTCGAGACGTTGGAGCTGCTCCGACTGCCCGCTGCGGTATCGAGTCCCCTGGGCTGAGGTAACAGTCTCCCTGTTGTTCCCGAGGAGCGAGCAGCCGGGGCTGGTGAACCGAATCTGAACGTGTTGCGCATCGTCGATGACGGGCACGCTCGCGGACGGGAAACAGGTTTTCTCGACGCTGAAGGACGAATCGTTTTCGGCAGGCAATCGGACCGCCGATGATGTTCGACGCGGGCCATGCGCGGGTCATCCCCGCGGACGCGGGGAATTCACGGACGACTTTTCCGCCGATTCGCTGCAGTTGACGATCGACCGGCGGGACGACGGGCGATCGACACGTCGCTACGACGTGCTCGGCGATCGCGTGACGATGGCAAACACCGGTTCGGCGGAAGAGCGAGGTCGAACAGAGCTCGGCACCCGCGGCCGGTCGGATTTCATCAGCGCTCGCGTCAGCATGTCGAGCGAATCGGAGCTGCCCGAAGGTGGCCGGGCGGCCGGGATTGAGCTCAGCGCGTGGTTGTACAACACCGTGCAGGACGAAGGCGCCGGCAGTGTCGAGAACGATGGCTACGCCCAGTTCCGAATCCGGACGGACGGTGTTCAGGCCGGCGCGTCGGTCTGTCTCTTCCGTGCGAGGGCTGATGACTCTCTCGAGGGTGCCGGCCTGTTCGACGGGCGGACCTGTGGCAACTTCGATGGTTTCGAGCCTGAACTCGATACCGAGTACACCCTGTCCATCACCGTTGACCGCGAGGCCGGCACGGTAAGCTTCGCGGCAGACGAACTGACGATAGAGGCATCGCTCGGGCAGTCGGTGTTCACACCCTTCCGGAGTCGCCAGTCCGTGGAGGTCGTGCACGAGGCGGCGTCGGGTCAGGCGGTCGGGAGTGTCCACGCGATCTCGACGGCAAACGTCTCACAGGACTTCGCGACGACTCCGCCGCTCATCGGACCCTATCGACCCATCTTCGACGCTGAGCGGCCTGGTCGTCGCATCGGAACCGTTGACGGTCGTGCGCGCCTCGAGACGACCTCGACGGACGAGAACGCTGCCCGACTCGGCGTGACGGCGTTCGGCGACAGTGACACGATCGGCGCGACGCTCGAACTGTCGAATGCGTCGACCGTCGCTGACCGTGAACGCTCGGAGGCGACCGTGAGCGTCGGCGCCTTCCTCTACAACGACTCGATGGCAGGCAGCCCCAATGGCAACGAGGGCAGTGTCTGGTCGAGCGTGCAGATCGTCGCTCGTACGGATCGTATGCCCGTCATCCGGTACTGCCTCTTCCGCTCGAACGACGCCGCGTTCCGCGATGTCACCGGGCTGCTCGGGGACGCGGGTGAACTCTGTCTGCCGATCGGTGACGCGGCCTTCGACACGGAGTACGTGGCCTCCGTCGCGATCGACAGGGACGCCGGTGCCATCGTCTGGGCGGTCGACGGCGTCGAGCGCAGACACATCATCTCGACCCCTATCAATGCGCTCGGCGAGGACCAACAGTCCCTGCGCATCGGTGCCACCGCGATCGACGGTGCGACTGCGATCGCATTCGTCGACGACTTCCCGACGGAAATCGCGGGTGCCCTGGCGGAAGGCGCAGGAGATGGCGGCACGCCGGCCGCACCGGGGGTGGGAGACGCAGCCAACGGCGCGGGTTCGGTCGGCAGCGGCGCGAGCGCCGACGCGGGCGCGAGCAGCGGGGGCGGATCCGGTGGCGGTTGCTCGGTCACGTCCGCTGGCGGGCGCGATCCGCTGCTCTTCCTGCTCGCCGCGCTCGCGGTGGCCGGATCGATCCTGAGACGGCGCGCGCTTCGTGTGACGTCGTGACGAGTCGAGCGGCATGAGCCTCCGGCTTGCTCACCGGTGCCGCGTCTACCTGGGCGTCACGCCGTCGAGCTTTGGAATCTGCACCCGCAGGTAGCTCACGAGTTCGTCCAGTGCGGCGCGCGGCAGGGTCGTCGGCGCGCGGGCGAGGTTGAGCGGCAGGGATGCGGACTGCCAGCCCGGCAGCACGACTTTCAGCTCCCCGGAGCGAAGCTCCTTCGCGGCGAACAGGCGTGGGACGACCGCGAACCCGAGCCCGCGACACGCGGAGCGAATGAGCGACGGGACGTTGTTCGTCACCATGCGCGTCCGCGGGTGTAGCCGCACAAGCTCGTTGCCGGGCGCGCGCAGTTCGATCTCGTTCTCGAAGTGTGGCTCGAGCGCGACCATGCCGAGGCGCTCCAGCGATTCGACCGTCAGCGGCGCACCGTCGGGCATGCAGGCCGGAGCCGCCACTACGACGGTCTCGAGCTGCCCCACCGGGACGACGGTCAGGCTGTCGTCCGGCACCGGGCCCATGCACACCCACAGGTCGCAGCCCTCCCGGTCGAACACGATGGGGCCGTTGATCAGTCGCCAGTGGATGTCGAGCCCTTCCCGCGAGAGCGCGTGGTCGGTGACGAGGTCGAGCAGGATGCGCTGCCCGATCCCGATCGGGGCGACGATGCGGAGTGTCTTGTTCCTCGGCTGCTGACCCGCGTGTCGTTCGAGGAGCGTGCCCCAGCTGCGAAGCAGTGCCGCGGCGTCCCGCGCGAAGTGCTCGCCCGCGGCCGTGGCCGCGAGGTCGTGCGTGTCGCGCTGGAGCAGCCGCGCGCCGACGGTGTGCTCGAGCTCCTTGATCTGGCGCGACACGGTCGCGGCCGAGACGCCGAGGACATCGGCGGCACGCGACATCGAGCCTTGCTCGAGCACGCCCAGGTAGTTCTCGAGGAGGTGGAGTCGGTCTGAGCGAGTCGTCATGCGGCGGAGTCTATCGGCAGGCTCGATCGATCACCGGTTGCAAAACCGTTTTTCGTGCGGCGACGTCCGGCGAATCCGCGACGGGCGTACTGTCGCGTCCGCGGTTGGCCGACACGATCGCCGACGGAGCTCACGAGGCCCATCGGCCGCTCGGACGGCGCGCCGCCTTCATCAACCGCTCGATTCGAGGTAGTACCCGTGCGATTCATCAACACCTTCCGTGGCGCCGCGTTCGTCGCCCTTGCTGTCCTCCCGGCCGCCGTGGCGTTCGCCGCCGCGCCGCCCGCTCCGACCACCTCCAACGGCACCATCTACTGGTCCAGCCAGTCGTTCTACCAAGTCCAGCGCACGACCGCTCAGAACGGCCTGCCGGTCGACTACAACCTCTGCGACAGCAACCGCCACGGCCAGAGCTGCGCCGTGCCGGCCGGCAAGTACGTCGTCAACGCGCAAGGCGGCAACCCCTGGGCCAGGATCGCCGAGTGGCCGCTGACCGTCACGGCAGCCACCGCGCCCGCCAGCTCGTCCGCGCCGGTGAAGCCCACCGTCGCCAACGGTCGCATCACGTGGACATCCGGCTACTTCTACCAGGTGCAGCGCACCACGGTGCAGAACGGCCTGCCGATCAACTACGACCTCTGCAACAGCAACGGTGGCCTCTCCTGCGCGGTCCCCGCTGGCACGTACGTGGTCAACGCACAAGGTGGCACCCCCTATCGCAAGCTGGTCGAATGGACGCTCGTCGTTCCGGGTACGTCGTCCGGTCCCACGGGCCCCACGGCGCCCACGGGCGGCAGCAACGGTAGCGGCCCCCAGCATGCGGGCTCGGCGAGCGGCACGGCGATTCCGGGCAGTGGTGCGGGTTCGCTGACCGCGCCGATCGCGGCGCAACCCGGCGCTGCCGGTCCGATCACCTCCTGCAGCAACGTGTCGAAGGCCTGGGAGTTCCTGCAGGGCTCGAGCGGCCCGCTGTCGCCGAAATTCTACGGCGGTTGCCAGCCTGGCGACGGCCTCGTCACGAACGCCTGGATGCAGCAGACCTGGCGTGGCAACGCGACGGTCAACACCGGCACGCCCGGCAGCAACTTCTGGATCGACTGGAAGAACACCGGCGTGGGCGGCGGCGACGGTCATGCCGAGTTCGACATCGGTGTAGCGCGGGCCTACATGAAGAACGGCACCCAGGGCTACGGTCAGGTACCCATCCGCACGCTGCTCCAGAACAACCGCGACCTGCGACTGACCGCCAAGGCTAGCTGGGCACCCAGCCGCTATCCGAACAACCCCAGCCCCGTCGGCAAGGTGCACGCGCAGGCGATCATCTGGCTCGCCGACGCCGCTGGCAAGGAAGCGAACGCTGGCCAGCGCCCGGACGGCAGCTGCGCCGCTCTCGACACCATCGACATCACCGTCGTGCAGTACATCAACGAGGCGATTCGGCAGAAGTACCGTGCGGGGCGGGAGCTCGGACCGACCACGCAGGTCGTGGGCCTGAACCAGTCGATCGACGGCGAGCGCTACGACATCTTCGTCCGCGATCCCGGCGACGTCTGCGAACGCGCCTCCTACCTCGCCATCCGCACCGAGAACGCGATCGGCACGACGCCGAAGGTGGTCACGGTGAATGCACGGGCCTTCATCGACCGACTGATGCTTGACGGCTACTTCGATCGTGACTGGTACATCAGTCGCATGGGCTGGGAAGTGGCCGGCGCCTCGGGCGACACGACGACGAACACGGGCAACAGCGGTGGGAAGATCGTGTTCGACTGCTACTCGATCCCGATGTTGAGCGGCACGAACCCGGACCGTCCGGGATTCCGGGCCTGCCGCTGACAGCCTGACAAGACGAGCGCGGCGTGCGGGGACAGGATCCCGCACGTCGCGCTTCGGCGTGTGCGACGTTCGGGTCCTTGCTCTCCCCGAGAAGGGGTTCCCGGTTCACGGATGCTCCTGAAGCCATGTCGTTCTCGGTCGTCGACGACCGTCCCGCCGGGGATGGATCGGCACGTTCGCGCTCTGTCATCAAGCGCGTTCCACCGGTCAGTAGTGTCGCCGACTAGCCTTCCAGTCGATGCGCCAAGGCTGACAACAATGCATCACGATGCGCGGTGAATTCCGTTGGGGATGTCAGCGTGAACCTGGGGGTCTCTGTCGGTAGAAACAGCTCGGCAACCAACTTCTGGCGGCGAACCCGAAGGCGGAGGAGCGTCTTCCGGCTTCGGCCATCCAGCGTGAACGCCACATACTGGGTGCCCGGTTTCATTCGTATCCTCTCGGGGTCGATTCGGTCGGCGCAGATCTCTCTCACCAGCCTGAAACTCTCGACCGCCTCCTCCGGAATCACATGGGCTGTCGCGATTTCCGCACTGGCCGAACCGTCATCCTCCGTGTCGGTCTCTGCCGTTCGCGAGAGTGACGACTCGTCGCCCTCGTCGTTCGCAGGAAGAACCGCGAGCGCGCTTTGCAGCCGCTTCTCGACCCGGCGATTGATTTCGTCCTCCAAAGCTTGCTTGACGAGTGGCGTGAAGCGCTCGCGTACGGCCGACGTCGTTTTCCCTTCGCGCACTCGCCGCGCCAGTAGCGTCACGATCTCCTCGGACGGTTCATCGAGCTCCCGAGCGATCTCCGAGCCGAGCAGACGCAACCGCTTGAGGCGCAACGCCGACGCTCGGTTGCGTTCGACCTCGAAACCGTTTCGTCCGAACCTCAAAAGCTCCTCGACATCTGCTCGGGTGTGCGCGTCGAGCCGGAACTCGAAGAACGCACGAGTATCCATCACGTTCTGCTTCTCGAGGTCCGAGAAAAAGAGGAACCGGTTTCCGTCGGTCAGCAATCCGAAGCTCGCCTCGGTGTTGTGGAAGTATCGAGAGAGCTGCCCGCTGTGCGCAACCTCCAGAGGGCTCTCGAGACATTTGCATTCGACCAGTAGGGCCACCGCGTCGTCGCGCATCAAGGCGAAGTCCACCTTCTCCCCCTTCTTTAGACCGTGGTCGGCGGTGAATTCAGGGATGACCTCGGACAGATCGTTCACGTTGTATCCGAGTGCCCGGATGAACGGCTGGACCAGCGCCGTCTTCACGGCCGCCTCTGACCCGAGGCGAGACCGATCCGACCCCAGGTATTCGGCCAGGCGTGCGGTGGCTCGCGCAAGCTCGTCGATCGTTGTCGCGGCGGGCTGTGGGGCGGGAACTGCGCTGGGACTGGGGAGAGACATCATTTCCTCTGAGGGTGCTTCAAGTCACCGGAGCCTCGTCAAAGACTCTCTTCGGCTGTTGCCCGCCGGAACTTGCGTCAGCCTCCGCGAGTTTTCGCGCAATGTGAGATGTCACTCGACCGGAGGTCGGACTGTGGCATGGGGGAGGGGCTCCCGAGGTCAGCAAGCCGCTCCAGCATGTCCTCGACGGCGAGAAGCGGTTCCCGCTTGCCAGTCGCCAATCCATCGGCCGCCAGATCGGCAACGCTCGCGTCGACTGCCGCGTAGGCAGCTCAGAATAGATGGAATACATCGCGCTGCTCGTGCTCGTCGTCGACTGTCGCGTAGGCAGCTCAGAAACTGATGGCGAAGTCCGCCAACAACGATGCGACTTTTCGTGAAGGCCACCTCCTCGCGAAATCGTTGCATCTCGTCCCAGCCCGCGTCGCACAAGGCCGGTGAGATGAACTTCGTGCAGATGCCGCGCTCGGTTAGAAGGCGCTTGTCGAGGTCGCTCATCGGTCCGTCGCTTCGTCCCACGGGTTCACGACATCGATCCCGCACCCCTCGAAGTCCCCGACGTTGCGGGTCGCCACCGCCGCTCCTCGCGCGCGGGTCGTGGCCGCGATCCGGCAGTCGGGGAAGCTGATCGGTCGCCCGCTCGCGCGGCGCTCGGCGAAGACGGCGGCGAAGGCGACGGCGCCGGCCCCGTCGAAGGCCAGGACGCGATTCGCGAAGTCCTCCGCCACCATCGCTTCGATGGCGTCCGCCAGTGCGTCCCGCCGACGGCCTTCGGGGAGGATCGCGACCCCGCGTCGGAGCTCCGCCTCGGTCACCGCACTGATGTACAGGTCGCTCGCGGCCTGACGACCAAACCAGTCGAGCACCGCTTCGTTCGGCGCGGCCCGCATCATCTCGGACACGACGATCGTGTCGATCACGATCACCGTGGGCTAGTCGAAGCGTGGCGCGTCCGGCATCACCTCTCGCGGCGGCAGGTCGAGATCGACGCCCCCGAGTGAGGCGAACCGCCGGTGGATGGACTCGCCGAGGTTGTCAGGCACCGGTGCCTGGTTGACGGCCTCGCGCAGGATGTGCCGCACCTCTTCCTCCATCGACCGACCATGATCGACAGCACGCATTTTCAGCTGTCGCTTGATTCCGTCGTCGAGGTTCCGGATCGTGATGCTGGCCATGATGCCCTCCGATTGCCGCTACAAGCTTTGGGTTTGATTGCACTGCAATCAACTTCGTCGAGACCCCACCGAACACCACCAACACGATGTTTCTCACGAAACTATCGCAGGAGAAGAACCGACGAAACATTCGGCGGCACGGGGTCGACTTCGCTCTGGCTCGGCGTATCTTCGATGGGCCGGTGGTCATCGGTATCGACGATCGCAAGGACTACGGGGAGGTTCGCGAGGTATCGTTGGGTCTTGGTCGACAGCGTGCTGCTGGGCGTCGTGCACACGGCGCGTGACGAGGCGACTCGGCTGATTTCCGCACGCAGAGCAAATGGTCGGGAGCGAAGCAGACATGACGAGGCGTTTCGACAGGGCCATGACCCCTGAAGAACTGCTGGCGATGCGGGAAGAAGACATCGATCTCACTGATGTTCCCGAGCTGGACGACTCGTTCTGGTCGAACGCTCAAGTCCGGAGGCCGGCGGATAGCAAGTCGCGGCTGGCACTCGAGGTGGACGAAGAGGTGGTGGCCTGGTTTCGTTCGCTCGGCCCCGGACACGAAGCCCGCATGAGCGCCGTGCTTCGCGCGTTCTACGAGGCGCGCAGCAAGCACACTTCGCTGTAGCGCACGTCCGGCGGAGGCGGCGGCCAGGGCCGGAGCGTCTACGCGAGTCGTTCAGCTTGCCGACGGATCTCGCCACAATCCCGCAACCGTCGTCGCTTCATTTCTCGAAGGTGAGCCCGAGTTCGGCGTCGTAGCGGGCGTTCTCTCCGATCTTGCCGTCCGGCTCGACGATCAGCACCGGGCAAGCGGTGCGTTTCCACTCGGGCCAGCCTTCCTGAAGCCGCGATATCCGACGCGCATCGTCCGGCGCGGGAGTGCCCAGCTTCTCGTGCCTGTAGGCCGAGATACCCACCTCCGAGGCGTCTCCCGAATCGTCGCCCGGTGCCCAGAAGCGAAGACCGTCGAATTCGCGACGGGCGAGAACCAACCGAACGGACGCCGCTCCGGAGCGGGTCGGATAGCGCTCGCTGTCCGTGAGGCCCTTGGCGGCGGCATAGCCTCCGGCTACCGAGACGAGGTTGTCGCGGGCGAGGGCGCGTTCGGCGAAGCTCTCTCCCTCGAGCTTTCGCTCCTGCGCCTCGAGGCCTTCGGGAATCGGCATCGCCGCTTCTCCGGCGACACGTTCGAGAAGATCGCGAAGGTTGTCGGGCGAGGCGATCTCCGGTGTGTCGGCCAGTACGCGCGCCGTGCGCCACAGAAGAGGCGCTCCGTAGATCGCGACACTGCCGGCAACCTCTCCACTCGACCAGGCGGTCATGTCCGCGTCGTCCGGGTCGGGAGACAGCACGTGCAGTACCTGCTCGGCACCGTGCCTGTCTCGCGCTGAATCCAGGAACACGTGACGCCACAGCCGACCCAGTCGCTGGATCAGAGAATCGATCGGCGCGATGTCCGAGACCATCACATCGAAGTCGAGATCGAGCGACTGCTCGACCACCTGAGTTGCGACGAGGATGCGACCCCTACGCTGTCCCTCCGACCCCGACTTGCCGAAGCGTTCGACCACTCGCCGCTCGATACACAGCCGATCGTGCATGGCGAAGCGGGCGTGGAACAGCTCCACGTCGACTCCTGCCGCGCGTAACGTCGCCGCAGCGTCGATCGCCGAGTCCACGGTATTGCGTATCCAGACGCCGCAGGCGCCCGCCGCGGCGCTCCGACAGAGAAGCTCGACGGCCTCGCTTGTCGTCGACAGCCGGAGAACCGGAACGATTCGGCGCAGCGACGCTACCGTCCCGACCTTGTGGCGATCGCAGGATCCCGTGTCGTCGGTGGCAACCGTGAGCGATGGATAGTGGTCCGGCAGGTTGACGTCATTCTTCGCGCCGAGGCCACGTCTGAAGGCGTCGACCAGCGCCTGCCGACTCGCTCTCGTCAGCGTCGCCGTCATGACGATCGCGGAGCCACGCATTGCCGCCTGCATCTCCAGCGTGCGCTCGAGCACCTTCTGCATGTAGGGGTCGCAGGCGTGCGCCTCGTCGACGACCAAGACGCGCCGCGACAGCCCGAACAGTCGTAGTGTCGAGAACTTCACCGGCAGCACGGCGAGAAAGGCCTGGTCGATCGTGCCGACCCCGACTTCGGCGAGAAACGCCTTGCGACGGTCGTCGGCGATCCAGGCGCCGCAGACCGCTCCGACAGAGCGCTCGTCCAGACGCTCTGCAGCGTCGCCCCCGGCGCTCGGAGCGACGGCACCCACTGTCTCGCCGAGCGCGAGCGCGTTCAGGTACCCATCGTTCTGCAGACGCTTGCCATGAGCGAGCGCGATCGACGGATCGCTCCGTGGCGTGAAGAGTCTCCGGTAGAACGAGCCAATCCGAGCGTACATCGCGTTCGCCGTCGCCATCGTCGGCAGCGCGATGTACACGCCTTCGGCAAGACCTTTGGCCATCAAACGCTGTACCAGGGCGATCGCCGCTTCGGTCTTGCCCGAGCCGGTGATGTCCTCGAGAACGAAAAGCGTCGGCTGCTCCGGAATGGTCACGTCCTCGACCGCGCTCTGCATGGGTCGAGGAGTCTCGATGTCGAACAGGGCGGTCACGCCGCTCAGCGAAGACTTTTCTGCGCCGCGCATGCCGGCCGCTTCCACGGCCGTTCGAGCCCTTTCTCGCGTGATCGCCCAGTACTCCGCCATGCTTTCCTTCGGCGACGTGTACGGAAAGCGATGCTGATCGGAGCCGATCCAGTCGGAGGCAACTGCCAGTCCCGCCAGTGACCAGGACAGCCGTTGAGCGGTCGGTCGGTCGATGTCGGCCCGCACCGGCCGCAATCCATCCAGGTCGGCAAGCTCACGCAGGAATGCCTTGCAGGCCGGAACGCCGAGCGTGTCGTCGAATGACGCGGGGGTGGCGGGCGGACGACCGTGGTGACCGGCCACGGCCGCGTAGAAGGCCTTTCGAGCGCGGCGGTCCGGCATCCCGACAAGCTCGGCTACCTCGCCGTCCAGCTCCCTGATCAACAGCTCGGCGGATATCTCCCAGTGCCTGAGTGACGACGGGACGTTGCTGCCCGGATCGAGAGGCAGAGATCCTCCGATATCCGTGCAGAACTTCTCGCTGAGCTTGCCGATGTCGTGCAGTGCGATCAGTTGCACGAACACCGTGCGAAGCACTTCGGGCGACACGCCGGCGGCACGAGCGAGCCTGCGCTCCCAGGCGGGGGAGGCCTCCAGCAACGCTTCGGCGCAAGCGGCAACGTCCAGGCAGTGGAAGGTGGCCGGATGCCACGACGCGGCGCTGTCCGGCAGTGGCCGGGCCTTGCCCGGCCAGAGACGGTGATCGGGATTCGTTTTCATGGTGAAAATCGAGCGAGATTCCTCGTGCCGAGGGCAAGGTCAGGTTCGCATGATCCGGCCTGCCTGCGGCGGGACATCGCCTGGGATGAACGCCGACCGATGTCGTGCGCAACACGGACCGGTCTGAGGGAGGACGTCGGCTCCGGTCAGCCTGCCGGACAAAGGTCCGCGAAGCTCTCGTCCGCTCCCCGGTCCGGGGCCGTCGTCCCGGGGGCCGGGAACGGCCGCTTGAACGAAAACGCCTCGGCGGTCGGTCCGTCCGCGCGCAGCCGCTCGAGGCGCGCGTGCGCCTCTGACGGGTTCGGACGGTGGCCCGCCGGTACCCACCACAGCACGGTGTACGCGTCTCGCATCCGGGAGAACCACTCGCGCCGGCGCGCCATGACCTCGGCGTGGGCGGTGCGGTAGACGTAGTCGTGCAGCGCCTCGGGGGAATGCCAGGTGCTGAAGTTGACGATCTGGTCGTCGTGGAACGGAGCCAGTGCGCCCGGTCCGTCGGCGCTCTCCTCCTTGAACCGCCAGACGAAGCCCGGGGCGGATTCGGCAAGGGCGTTTATCTCGTCGAGGCGGGCGACGAAGTCGGCGAGGGTGGGGGAGTCGATCGGCGCGATCAGGGTCGCGATATTCAGCTGCGCAAGTTCGTGGCGGGGCATGGCAACGGGACCTCCGGTGAAGGCGACGGACGCTGGAGTACCTGCAGGGTAGCGCGATCGCGCGAACGATCGCCTGATCCACGGTCCGGCCGTCGACCTAGGGTGTGCGGCGTGCGGACTTTCGCTCAGGCGCCCCGCGACAGGGAACGAAGGACATCGCGAGGGGCTTCGTCTCGCCATACGCCGGCGGTTGTCGAATTCCAGCCCGTGGGGCCCGGTTCGCCAGTCGCCTCCGCTTCATCGTCGTCCGCCGAGTCGTGTTCACGCCACCGTACGGAGCGTGCAGACTGCGTCGCTCGACCCATCATTCGGCCTGCACGCGACCATGACCGAACGCTACCTCATCACCGCCGCCGAGATCGCCGCGCTATCCGGCACTGCGAAAACCCATTTTCTGAATGCCAACGCCAGGCGCAACAACAAGTCGCTAGGCGATCTCGCCGGCCTGACCGGCCTGGGCGTCCACTTGATAGAGGTGCAGCCCGGTCACGAATCTACCGAGTACCACGTCCACCACCACGAGGACGAGTGTACGTACGTGCTTTCGGGGACCGGCCTCGTCACGCTCGGCGACGAGGAGAACGTCATTCGTGCTGGCGACTTCATAGGCTACCGGGCCGGTGGACTCGCGCACACGATGCGCGCGACCGGCGATGCTCCCCTCGTGTGCCTGGTGATCGGCGAACGTCTCGAGCATGACGTCGGGGACTACCCACGCCTGAAGAAGCGGATCTACCGTCAGGTGGGACTGCCATGGAACCTCGTCGATCACGACGCGATCGAGGAGCCGTCGGGCGGAAAGAAGTAGGTCTGCTCATCCCGTCACGTCGAGCCGCACGAACGTTCATCCGAATGCCGTAGCCGCCGGCAGGGCGGTCCGAACACCGTGAGTTCCGGACACCCTCGCGTCGGGCCCTTACATTCAATTTCGGACCGCGTCGGGCGGCCTCGCCGCGACCGGACCGATGGCCGAGCCTCACGCCGACGTAAGGCGTCGGCGAGGGGGCGGTCAGGTCCCGGTCCGATAGTGAGTACCCATGGAAGCACGCCGCGAGCGCTTCCAGCCACTCACCCATCGCACCACCCGGAGGCCACCATGAAAGCACGCAACCTCACCGCCGCCGCCCTCGCTGCCTTGGCTACCACCCCGGCCTTCGCCTCGATCTCCACCGGCAACCTCGGCCAGGACGTGCAGTCCGCTCTCGGCAGCGGCGGCAACGTCAGCGTCACGCTCGAGGACGGCACCGCGACGCTGACGGGCAACGTGGACGACGGAAGCACGAAGATCAAGGTGCGCCAGGCGGCGCTGACCAACGCCGACGTTGATCAGGTGGTCGATCTGCTTCAGCACTGAGTGATCGGCCCGGACCGGGGTTCGCGGTCCGGACCCTCGCGGTTCGCCTCGAACGACGGTTCGGACAACGGTCCGGGATTCGTTCGAGCTGAGCCGCGGTGTGCACGAATCAGGGTTCCTGCACACCTCAACGTGATGAAAATCCTTTTTTTTCTGCGTGAACTCGTTACGTGATTGGCCTGCTGACGCTCGTCGGGGGCGACTCCGCGATCCAGCGCCTGCAGTTCGACATCATGGGCGCCATCGCGTCGTTCGAGCGCTCGATCATCAACGAGCGGGCAGCCTAGGGCAGGGCGCTGGCCGGCGAAGGCGCGCAGCGTGAAGTTCGGCGGGAGCCCGATGTTGTCGAAGGCCGACGAACTTAAGGTCTGCAAGCTCTACCAGGCAGGCGAGTCGGTAACGCGCATCGCGCTCGATCTCGAGGTCTCGCGCCGGACGCTCGAGCGCCGAGGGGTCGAGCGGCGTCCGAGCAAGACGGCATGAGCGCCGGAGAGCGGCAGGGAAAGAAGTCGCCAAGGCATGAGAAGGGTGAGGACATCAAGCGGACGCTTGATGTTGAGGATTCGGGACACGTACCGGCAGACACGCGCGCGTTGGGCGGCCCCTTCATGAGAACCAGTTTCGGATCCTCGCGTTAGTTTCCGTCAGGCTGAAGCGCTCAGGATCGAAGTCCTTTCCCACCCACTCATGCATCGCCTCGTGTTCCTCGTCCTCGGGATCGGCAAGGATGGACAACAGGCGTTCGTAGCCGTGGACTCCGCCGCAGTCCTCGGGGGGACAGCATCGTGCTCCGTCAACGCAGAGCGGCAGCCGGCTGTCATCCTTCGGCGGTGGAGCCCAGTGCTCGAAGTCGATCAGATGGACCCACGAGTCGCCGAAGTCGTATTCGTAGCGAAGCCACTCACCGGGACGATCGAAGAGCGTTCGAAGCTGCTTTTCTTGGCTGAGCAGCGGCTCGCCGAAGTCCGGGTCCCGAGCGTACTCCGGGCCGTACGAGAGCCCCCTGAAATCGAACTGATGAAGGTGGCTCTCGGTCCAGCCCATGGCTGCCTGAATGGCGCGGTGCAACACCGACAGCGAGCTCCGGCTCGGCAGCACCAGTCGCCGCCACACCAACGGCTCGATCTGGCGAAGTTCCACCTTCAACTGGATGAACTTCGGCACCGCTCGCTTGCTCACGTTCTCGACTCCATTCGCGCTCGAACCCGCTCTGATGGTACGTGAGCCGGCGGACGCGGCACGTTGAGCCGAGGCGAAACCAGTGACGGCCGTTCGGGCACCGAGCGCGGCCGGACGCTCGCTCGGCGAGCTCATCCCGTGAGCTTGCCCGGCATCTGCAGAAGCGGTTTCGGTACAGGCTCGCCACGGCGCGCTGGTCTTCATGGACTCACCGCCGACTGCCCACCGGATGATCCACCGGTGGCAGCTCGGTACACTGTCCACCTCCCATGGCAGGTACGACACGACGTGAGTGTGGAACGCGACGCGGTACCGGAAGGCTACCCCGTTCTGCTCGCCCAGTTGAAGGAGGCGATAGGACGCGCCCGGCATCGGGCGGCGCTGTCGATCAACCGGGAACTGGTGCTCCTGTACTGGCGGATCGGACGCCACATTCTCGACCGCCAGACAGCCGCTGGATGGGGCGCGAAGGTGATCGATCGGCTCGCGGCCGATCTCGGCGCCGCCTTTCCCGGCATGAAGGGGCTGTCGGCGCGCAACCTCAAGTACATGCGGGCCTTCGCCGAGGCTTGGCCCGATCCGGAAATCGTGCAACAGCGTGTTGCCCAATTGCCGTGGGGACACAACATCCGGCTCATCCAATCGGTCAAAGACCCGGATCAGAGGCTCTGGTACGCCGACCAGTCGATCGAGAACGGATGGAGCCGACGCGTCCTCGCCCATCAGATCGAGAGCGAGCTCTTCGCTCGACAGGGCGCGGCGCTGACCAATTTCTCGCGCACGCTTCCTACTCCGCAGTCCGACCTCGCCCAGGAGCTGGTCAAGGACCCCTACAGCTTCGACTTTCTGCCGTTCGGCCCGGACCTCCTCGAACGCGATCTCGAGCGCGGCCTGATCGAGCAGATGCGAGAGCTCATTCTCGAGCTCGGCAAGGGGTTCGCGTTCGTCGGCTCGCAGCACCACCTCGAGGTCGGCGGTCAGGACTTCTACCTCGATCTACTGTTCTACCACCTTCGTCTGCGGGCATTCATCGTGATCGAGCTGAAGGTCGAGGACTTCCGCCCGGAGTTCGCCGGCAAGTTGAACTTCTACCTCTCGGCGGTCGACGACCAGCTCCGTCACCCCGACGACGGACCGTCGATCGGCATCATTCTGTGTCAAGGGCGCAACGAGATCATCGTGGAGTACGCCCTGCGCGATACGCAGAAGCCGATGGGGGTGGCTCGTTACACCGTTTCTCCATCGCTACCCAAGGAACTTGAACGGGACCTTCCGACCTTCGAGGATCTGACGGCGGAGCTTCCGAGCTTCGCGCTCGTGAGAGCGCGGGTGGAACTCGAGCACCGGCTTCGCGAGCGGCTGGAGATGTCGACCGACGCCCGCGAGCGGCCTCGGGGGCTCGGCGAGCTACTCGCCGAGCTTGAAACTCGCGGTCTCGCTCCGGCGGGCACGGCGGAGCTCCGCGAGAGCGTCCTCCCGGCCATGAACCGGGTCGCTCACGCCCTCGAGATCGACGCGGGCGCGATCGAGCGGGCACTCGCAAGCGTCCGCCAGTACCTCGATCGGCTGGGCGATCCGTGAACGAACGCGCGTTCGTCGTTTCTGGTCGGCAGGCGATTCGATCAACGTCTCCGACACAGGCGATCGTACAGTCCGAGCAACGTGCGGCCCATACCACCTCGTCACGTTCGCCCGCATCGAAGAGAACGCCCATGACCAACCGTGAATCGAACGAGACAAGTAACGACGCGGCCTCGGATCGATCGCCGGATGGCTTGCCCGAGTACCTCCGATGGGTCGAACCCGACGGGGTCGAGATCGAGAACGTGGACGACTCAGATCTGCTGCCGCTCGACGATCCAATGCCTGGGGTCGATGTCACTCTGGCCGTGTCTACTCGATCTGGTGCGCGGCGCCTGTGAGCTCGCTGGCGAACGACGTGCCGCTGACCGGGAGCCGCGCATGAAGCCGATCGGTGAACGTGACTGGAAGCGGTTCGTCGTTCTCAAGGAGCGAGCGCTCGAGCGGTACTGCCGCACCACGTTGTCGGACGTGGCGGGGCTATGCGCGCAGCTGCCCGGCACGGGTGGAGACCAGGCTCTCGGGCCGAGCGCGCATGAGCGCTTTCGGGACGTGTACTGGTTGGTGCGGGAACGCAACCGGCAGATTGCTCGAGCCTTCGACGGTCACAGCCGCTCGCTCGCGCCGCTGCAGTTCCTGGCGCTCGTCGAGATGGGCTTGCTCACGGGTGACGAAATCGACGAGTTCAGCGACGACATGCGATCGCTCCTACCTCAACCTCACCTGACGAGAAACGACGTGTAAATCGCAAGAAGGGGCGACTCGAGATCTCGGAGCCGATGCCTTCGTCGAGGGTCGCGACGTCTTGGCTGAGAATCCATCAGCCGTCAGCCGCGACGTCGCAGGTAGAACTCGGGGATCGACGATCCGCGTCCAGCCAAGAATCCGGATCCATCGCGTGACGCGCTCGACGGCTTCGCTTCCGGACTCGTGACTGGATTCCAGACCCGTGCCGGCGCGCGCCCGATACTTTTCGAATGAAACAGGGGCGACTGTAGAAAAGGGAATAAATAGTACGGTAAGCGAAGTCCGCCGATTCTGTTGGCTCCACTTCGTAAGAGAGAAAATCCCTCAGAATCGCTGATGTTCCAGCAAGTTACGACGGATCAAGGCACTACAGGCTGTCTCGTGGCGGCGTTTTCGAAGGGCGAGCCACGGCACGTTCGATACGCCACCACGGATTCAGCAAGTGGTTGATCTGCTTGGAGTTCGCCCGCGTTGGCGTACTATTTTTTCCCTTTTCTCCAGTTGCCCCTACAAGCCCGCGCGCAGGCTCATGGACAGACGTCTGTGCCCTTCACTCTCTTTGATCAGCGTCCCGATTCTCGGTCGAGTCGTGACAAGGAGGACCACGCGTCGATCAGTAGCTGCCAGCTGACCCGTGACTCCTCATCCGGAAGTCTGTCCCGTCAGACTTTCTCGGTTCAGGGTGTGGTTCGGCCATCTCCCGGTCGTCGCCTTGGAGATGAAGCGTCCCGATCCGGCTGACCGGTTGACGGTTCGATTTCCACTCGACGCTCCAGAACTCTCCCGAACGGTTCGACCCGGCCAACGTGCTGCCGCTGCCTTGTTGACGAACTTGCCGGGGTGCGGTTGTAGAGCTGGGTGGTACGGGTCGAGGCGTGACCGGCGATGCGTGCGGCGGTCTCGAGTTCCCCTCCGGCGCGCAGGTACTCGGAGATGCCGGTGCCGCGGAACGAGTGGTTGGAGATCTCCTGCGGGAGCCCCGCCGCGGCGGCACGCCGCTTGACCATCGCGATCGTCGCCTGGCGGGTCATCGCGCGCGGCTCGAGTATGTCGAGCCGCCGGCCGCGACCGGACGTGCGGAACAGCGGCCCCTTGCGATCGCTTTCGAGGCGCGCCGCCTCGAGGTAGGCGTCGACCGAGGCCTGCGCGGCGTGGTGCACCGGCACGACGTGGTAGCGGCCACCTTTCTCGTGGAGGCTGAAGAACGAGCGCTTGCCCTGGGTGTAATAGTCGGCGACCGACATTCCGACGGCGGCCGAGACGCGCGCGAAGCTGTAGAGCATGGTCGCGATCAGCGCGCGGTCGCGAAGCCCGACGAGGCTGTCGACGTCGATACTGTCGAGTAGCTGCCGCGCCTCGAGGGCGGTGAGGACTGGCGTTTTGCCGGTCCGCACGACGTGCTTCGGTCCGCGCACCGCGCTCGCGGGGTTGAACGGCAGGACCTGGCCGACGACGAGATGATCGAACAGCATGCGGATCGCCGCGACGTGTTGCTTGACGGTCGCCGGCGCGCGCGTCTCGCCAAGCTGCTCGACGTAGGCGGCGACGACCATCGGTTCGACCTGGTCGAGCTCGAGCCCGAGCGCGTCGCACCAGGCACCGAACCGCTCGCAGGCGGCGAGGTAGGCCGCCCGGGTATTGGGGTTGCGGATGGACGCGGTGAAGAACTCGCGGAAGCGGCGTTCGGTGCGCGCGGAGCCGGCAAAAAGCGCCGGCACGCTGCCGCGGCTGCTTGCTCGACGAGGCGGCAGGGCGGTGCCGGCCGCGACGATCTGTCCATCCGCATCGGTCACGGGCACCCCCTCCGAGACATGTCCCCTGCCCCGAACAATAGCAACGTAATGTCCTTTATGAATCTATCGCAGGCACCCGGACAAGTTCGCGACGTCGACGAGTCCGGCGAGCACTGATCCTCGAGGCCGAGCTTCCTTCAGAGCCACGCGAAGTCGTAACGCCTTATTGTTCCGGCGACATCGGCGCGCCCGAACTCCGCCGAGCTCCTGCGCGGCTTGACGCAGGGCGACCCCCGCCTCGACCTCCCGCGGCCAGGTGAACGCGAAGGTCGTGCCCCGTACCGGGACCGAATCGATCGAGACCGCACCCCCCACGCCTTCCACCGTCTTCTTCACGATCGAGAACCCCACCCCGGTGCTGTCGATCGTCGACCGACTTCGCCGCTTCAGCTCGCTCGGCAACGGGAACGCATCGAGCGCCAATGTCCCCTCGCGAGGCGTGCTCGCACCGGTGCGGTCGTGGAGCACGAACCCGCGCCCGTTCGAGGAGAACACGTACGGGATGTTCAGCGTCTCCGCGTAGCTCAGGGCCTGCTGCATGCCGGCGCCGACCCCGTGCCGGCTGTCCTTGGCCTCGATGAGCGCGATCGGCATGTCGGGCTTGTAGTACAGGATGTAGTCGGCCCGCTAGGCTCGGCCGCGACTCACCAATTTGCCGCGGACGACGATGCGACTTTTCGTGAAGGCCACCTTCTCGCGAAATTGTTGCATCTCGTCCCAGCCCGCCTCCCGCAAGGCCGGCGGGATGAACTTTGTGCAGATGTCGCGCTCGGTGAGGCTGCGCTCGTCGAGGTCGCTCATCCGTCCGTCGCCTCGTCCCACGGGTTCACGACATCGATCCCGCACCCCTCGAAGTCCGCGACGTTGCGCGTCGCCACCGCCGCTCCTCGCGCGCGGGTCGTGGCCGCGATCTGGCAGTCGGGGAAGCTGATCGGTCGCCCGCTCGCGCGGCGCTCGGCGAAGACGGCGGCGAAGGCGACGGCGGCGGCCCCGTCGAAGGCCAGGACGCGATCCGCGAAGTCCTCCGCCACCATCGCGTCGATGGCGTCCGCCAGTGCGTCCCGCCGACGCCCTTCGGGGAGGATCGCGACCCCGCGTCGGAGCTCCGCCTCGGTCACCGCACTGATGTACAGGTCGCTCGCGGCCTGACGACCAAACCAGTCGAGCACCGCTTCGTTCGGCGCGGCCCGCATCAGCTCGGACACGACGTTCGTGTCGATCACGATCACGGTGGGCTAGTCGAAGCGTGGCGCGTCCGGCATCACCTCTCGCGGCGGCAGGTCGAGATCGACGCCCCCGAGTGAGGCGAACCGACGGTGGATGGACTCGCCGAGGTTGGCAGGCGCCGGTGCCTGGCCGACGGCCTCGCGCAGGATTTGGCGCACCTCTTCCTCCATCGACCGGCCGTGATCGACAGCACGCATTTTCAGCTGCCGCTTGATTCCGTCGTCGAGGTTCCGGATCGTGATGCTGGCCATGGTGCCCTCCGATCGCCGCGGCAAGCATAGGGTTTGATTGCACTGCAATCAACCTCGTCGAGGCCCGAACACCAACAACACGATGTTCCTCACGAAATTATCGCAGGCACCGGGACGAGTTCGCGACCTCGACGAGTCCGGCGAGCGCTGATCCTCGAGGCCAAGCTCCATTCAGAGCCACGCGAAGTCGTCACGCCTTGTTCGTCCCGCCGACATCGGCGCGCCCGAACTCCGCCGAGCTCCTACGCGGCTTGACGCAGGGCGCCCGCCGCCTCGACCTCCCGCGGCCAGGTGAACGCGAAGGTCGTGCCCCGTACCGGGACCGAATCGATCGAGACCGCACCCCCCATGCCTTCCACCGTCTTCTTCACGATCGAGAGCCCCACCCCGGTGCTGTCGATGTCCTCGCGTATCGCGAGCGTCTCGAAGACCCTGAAGATCCTCTCGTGGAAACACGGCTCGACGCCCGGCCCGTCGTCGGTCACCGAGACCCGCAGGGTGTTCGCGTCGACCTTTATGGCGGCGACGCGAACGTTCGCCCTCGCCGGGTCGTGGTGGTACTTGAAGGCGTTGCCGACGAGGTTCGTCAGTACCTGATCGAGTTGCATGGCGTAGGTGTCGAGAACCGGCAACTCGTTGTCGACCTGAAGTCGCTCGTCGTCGACACCGAGCGTCTCGGCGATCTGACGGACCAGCGCACCGACGTCGACCGACTTCGCCGATTCGTTCTGCCCGTCGACGCGCGAGTAGTTCAGCACACCGTTGATCAGCGCCCGCGCCCGCTCCACCTACCTGTTCACCTTATCGAGCTTATCGACGATCTCGGCATCGGCCCTGTCGGCGTCGAGACGCTCCGCCAGGTCCTCCCGGACGAATTCGACGAGGGTGCGGATGTTCAACAGCGGCGCCTTCAAGTCGTGCGGAACGACACAGGCGAACGCGTCGAGCGTGTCGTTGCTCGAGGCGAGATCACGGTTGCTCGCCTCGAGTGCCGCGCTATTCGCGCGCGCCTTGTCCGCCATCCGATCGGCGAAGGAAAGCGCGTTGCGATCGGCCCGCGACAGCGTCAGGAACAGCGTCAGTAGCAACACCTCGAGGCCGACCCGCAGGCGATGATCAGTCTCTGCACCGCGCCCCCGGACGACTCGTGAAATGCCGGTGTGCTGTGGATGTCGAACTCCCGCACGCGCCCGTAAAGCGGAACCCTTCGCTCGAGGACATGCACTGACCCGTCCCCCGTTCCGTTCGCGTTCGCGTGATCTTCGAGGTTCTCGTGCTCGTCGTGAAGCGCCTCGCTGCCGTCGCTGACGCGGATGGCAACTGGCGGAAAGCGGGGTCGAGCGTGCCGTCGGCGAGCTCGGCGGGTCCGATCGCCGAGCCTCACGCCGACGTAAGGCGTCGGCGAAGGGGCGGTCAGGTCCCGGTCCGACAGTGAGTACCCATGGAAGCACGCCACGATCGCTTCCAGCCACTCACCCATCGCACCACCCGGAGGCCACCGTGAAAGCACGCAACCTCACCGCCGCCGCCCTCGTCCTCGCCGCCCTGGCCGCCACCTCGGCCGCCACCCCGGCCGCCACGCCGGCCTTCGCCTCGATTTCCACCGGCAACCTCGGCCAGGACGTGCAGTCCGCGCTCGGCAGCGGCGGCAACGTCAGCGTCACGCTCGAGGACGGCACCGCGACGCTGACCAACGCCGACGTCGACCAGGTCGTCGATCTGCTTCAGTACTGAGTGATCGGCCCGGACCGGGGTTCGCGGTCCGGGCCCTCGCGGTTCACCTCGAACGACGGTTCGGAAACAGGTTCCTGTAGCGTTCGAGCCAAGCCGCGGTGAGCACGAATCAGGCATTCCGCACGGATGTCCCTCATTGGTGAACGAGGGACATGGACGGCAGAGCGTGGAAATAGCCTGGGATGAACGCCGACCGATGTCGTGCGCAACACGGGCGCAGTGTCGGGTTCCCTCAATTTCATCCATCGTGCCAAATGACCCAATCGCCGTGTCGGGTCGGGGCGACGGCCTACGCCCACGGACGCAGCGTGCGGCTTGCCACCGTGGCGCGATACAATAATCGACTGACTCCTCGATTCCGCGCCCAGGACACCAGAATCCATGGCTGACAACTACGACGTGATCGTCATCGGCGGCGGCCCGGCGGGCTATGTCGCCGCGATCCGGGCGGCCCAGCTCGGCATGAAGACCGCCTGCGTCGAAGAATGGATCAACAAGCAGGACGAGCCGGCGCTCGGCGGCACTTGCCTGAACGTCGGTTGCATACCCTCGAAGGCGCTGCTCGAGGCGACGGAGCTCTACGACGTCGCCAACCACCAGTTCGCCGACATGGGAATCAACGTCGGCGAGGTCTCGCTCGACGTGCCGAAGATGATCGCTCGCAAGGACAAGATCGTCAGCGAGCTGACGGGCGGCATCGCCTCCCTGTTCAAGTCGAACAAGATCGAGTGGCTCAAGGGACGTGGAACGCTGCTCGCCGACAAGCAGGTGAAGGTGGTCGATCGTGACGGCAACGAGAGCGTCCACGACGCGGAGAACGTGATCCTGGCGACCGGCTCGGTGCCGATCGCGCTGTCCGCCACGCCGCTCGAGGGCGATATCGTCGTGGACTCGGCCGGCGCGTTGAACTGGGAGGCCGTGCCGGAGCGGATCTGCGTCATCGGCGCGGGCGTCATCGGGCTCGAACTCGGCAGCGTCTGGCGACGGATGGGCTCCGAGGTCGTCGTGCTGGAAGCGCAGGACGCCTTCCTGCCGATGCTCGACAAGGCCATCGCGAAGGAGTCGCTCCGAACGTTCACCAAACAGGGGCTGGACATCAAGCTGTCGACTCGCGTCATGAAGAGCGACGTCAAGCAAGGCAAGGTCGACGTGACGTTCACCGATGCCGACGGCGAACACACCGAAACGTTCGACAAGCTGATCGTCGCGGTCGGGCGACGTGCCTTCACCGATGGCGTGCTGACGGACGGCGCCGAAGTGCAGCTCGATGAACGCGGCTTGATCAACGTCGACGATCATTGCGCGACGAGTGCGCCTGGTGTCTACGCGATCGGCGACGTCGTCCGTGGGCCGATGCTTGCGCACAAGGGCTCGGAAGAGGGCGTGATGGTGGCCGAACGCATTGCCGGTGAACCGTCGAGCGTCAACTACGATGTCATGCCGAACGTCATCTACACACACCCGGAAGTCGCCTGGGTCGGCTTGACGGAGGAAGAGTGCGATGAGCAGGGCATCGACTTTCAGGTCGGCAGCTTCCCGTTCGCCGCCAGCGGACGAGCGAAAGCCAAGGGCGACACCGGCGGTCTCGTCAAGATCATCCGCGACACGGCGACCGACCGGATGGTCGGCGCGCACATGATCGGCCCGAGCGCATCCGAGTTGCTCGCTCAATCGGTGCTCGCGCTCGAGTTCGACGCGACGATCGAGGACATCGCGCACACGATCCACGCGCACCCGACGCTCTCCGAAGCCGTCCACGAAGCGGCGCTGGGCGCCGACGGTCGCGCGATTCACATCGCGAACCGGAAAGTGGCGCCTCGGAAGAGCGCCTGAACCACACGAACGACACCCCGCCCGACAGCCGGGCGGTAGATGCACGACCCCATTCACACCGGATCAATCGATGAACCTTCACGAGTACCAGGCCAAGGCCTTGTTCAAGGCGTACGGGATGCCCGTGCCGAACAACCTCGTCGCGACGACGCCCGACGAAGCCCGCGACGCGGCCGAGAAGCTCTCGACCGACAAGGTCGTGGTCAAGGCCCAGGTGCACGCGGGCGGACGCGGCAAGGCCGGCGGGGTCAAGCTCGTGGATACGCCGCGGGAAGCGGCCGACTATGCCGAGTCGATGCTCGGCACGCACCTCGTCACGATCCAGACCGACGCGGCCGGTCAGCCGGTCAACTCGGTCATCGTCGAGGAGACGTGTGACATCGCCAACGAGCTCTATCTCGGCATGGTCATCGACCGCGAGAGCCAGCGCGTCGTCGTCATGGCGTCCACCGAAGGCGGCATGGAGATCGAGACCGTCGCGCACGAGACGCCGGAGAAGATCCTGAAGGCCGAGCTCAATCCGCTCGTCGGCCTAATGCCCTATCAGGCGCGTGAACTCGCCTTCGGTCTGGGCTTGAAGGGCGACCAGATCAAGCAGTTCGGCAAGCTTCTCGGCGGACTCTGCAAGCTGTTCGTCGAGAAGGACCTCGCCCTGGTGGAAATCAACCCGCTCGTCGTCACGAACGCAGGCGACTTGATCTGCCTCGACGGCAAGATCAATCTCGACGGCAACGCGCTGTACCGCCACAAGGATCTGCAGGCGCTGCAGGACAAGAGCCAGGAGGACGAGCGTGAGCTTCGCGCCTCCGAGTGGGAGCTCAACTATGTCGCGCTCGAGGGCAACATCGGCTGCATGGTCAACGGCGCCGGGCTCGCGATGGCGACGATGGACATCATCAAGCTCAAGGGCGGCAAGCCCGCGAACTTCCTCGACGTCGGGGGCGGCGCGACCAAGGAGCGCGTGTCCGAGGCGCTGAAGATCATCCTGTCCGATCCGGAAGTGAAGGGCATCCTCGTCAACATCTTCGGTGGCATCGTGCGCTGCGACCTGATCGCCGACGGCGTCATGGCCGCGGTTGCCGAGGTCGGCATAAAGATCCCGGTGGTCGTGCGGCTCGAGGGTACGAGGGCGGCCGAGGGGCGGAAGCTCCTCGACGAGAGCGGACTCAACCTCGTCGCAGCGGCCGATCTCGGCGACGCGGCCCAGAAGATCGTCGACACGGTAGGAGAAGCAGCGTGAGCGTCCTGATCGACAAGAACACGAAGGTCATCTGCCAGGGCATCACGGGTAGCCAGGGCACCTTCCATTCCGAGCAGGCGATCGCCTACGGCACGCAGATGGTCGGTGGTGTCACGCCCGGCAAGGGCGGTAGCAAGCACCTCGGCCTTCCGGTCTTCAACACCGTACGCAACGCCGTCGACGAGACCGGCGCGGACGCGACGGTCATCTACGTGCCGGCGGCCTTCTGCAAGGACTCGATCATCGAGGCGGCCGAGAGCGGCGTGAAGTTGATCGTCTGCATCACCGAAGGCATTCCGACACTCGACATGCTGGAAGCCAAGATCGCCGTCGACATGAACGGCGTGCGCCTCGTCGGCCCGAACTGCCCGGGCGTCATCACGCCCGACGAGTGCAAGATCGGCATCATGCCGGGCGCGATCCATCAGGCCGGCAAGGTCGGCATCGTCTCGCGCTCGGGCACGCTCACCTACGAGTGCGTCAAGCAGACGTCCGACCTCGGCTATGGGCAGAGCACCTGCATCGGCATCGGCGGCGACCCCATTCCGGGCACGAGCTTCATCGACGCACTCGCGCTGTTCGCGGATGATCCGCAGACCGAGGCGATCCTGATGGTCGGCGAGATCGGCGGCACGGCCGAGGAGGAGGCGGCGGAGTTCATCGCCTCCAACGTCAAGAAGCCGGTTGCCGCCTACATCGCGGGCGTCACGGCACCGCCGGGCAAGCGCATGGGCCATGCCGGCGCCATCATCGCCGGCGGCAAGGGCACGGCGGACGACAAGTTCGCCGCCCTCGGCAAGGCCGGGGTGACGATCACCCGCTCGCCGGCCGAGCTCGGCCTCGCCGTCAAGGAAGCCACCGGCTGGTAACCGGGAACCGGGTCGGACCCCGGCAACCCGCTGAAAACGCGGCGATTTCAGCCGAATTCGTCGCCTTTTCAGCGCTTGGCGAGGCGCTTTCGCCCGGGTTCCTGCCGGTTTAGCGGTGGGTACGACGCCGAACCGACCCACCCCGCCGGCGGTCCGTTCATGACGCCCGCCTGATGCTCGGCGTAGCGACTGTCCCGATCAGGAGAATCGACCATGGCCACCGACACCGACCTCGACACCCTGCAAGGCGAGTGGACACGTTACGTTGCCGGCGATGCCGACCTGCCCGAACGCGCCTCGCCGCTCGAGGTGAGCAAGGAGCAGTGGAAGGCGAACCTCGAGCCTGATGCCTATCGCGTGCTGTTCAAGGAGGGCACCGAGCGCGCGGGCACGAGCCCGCTCGACCACGAGACGCGTGAGGGCGTGTTCGCCTGCGCGGCCTGCGACCTGCCGCTGTTCACCTCGGCGATGAAGTTCGACAGCGGCACCGGCTGGCCGAGCTTCTTCACGTCGATCCCCGAGCACCTCGAGACCTCGACCGACTACAAGATGATCCTGCCGCGCACCGAGTATCACTGCGCGCGCTGTGGAGGACACCAGGGCCACGTGTTCAACGACGGCCCGGCGCCGACCGGCGAACGCTGGTGCAACAACGGCGTGGCCTTGCGGTTCGTGCCGAAGGACGCCTGAGGACGCCTGGGAACGTCAGGGATCGGCACCGGTCGATGCGTGGCCGCATCGACACGTGAGCGGCAAGCGGCTCGCCGTCGCGCTCCTGGTCGGCGCCGAGATCGCGGCGATGTCGCTGTGGTTCGTCGCCTCGGCGGTTCTCGGTGATCTCTCGGCCGAGGGCGGGCTGTCGGCGACGGCGGCGGCGCTGCTTGCCTCGAGCGTGCCGGCCGGCTTCGTGGTCGGCGCGCTCGCGGTCGCGTTCAGCGGCATCGCCGATCGGCTCGACCCGCGCCGTGTGTTCGCCGTCGCGGCCGTGCTTGCCGCCGTCCTGAACGCGGCCTTCGCCGGGTTGCCGCCGGGAGGCGCGGCCAGCGTCGTCTCACGCTTCGCGACCGGCATCGCGCTCGCCGGCGTGTACCCGGTCGGCATGAAGCTCGTCGTCGGCTGGGGCACGACGGACCGCGGCTGGCTGGTCGGGCTCGTGGTCGGTGGGCTGACGCTCGGCTCGGCCGCGCCGCATCTGCTCGCCTTCCTCGGCGGCAGCGACTGGCGTCTCGCGACGCTCGGGGCCTCCGCGCTCGCGCTCGTGGCCGCGGTCCTCGTCTCCTTCGCGAGCCTCGGTCCGCACCATGCGGTGCAGCCGCGGCTCGCGCCCGGTGCGATCGTCGTCGCCTGGGCCGATCGGCGGATCCGCCGAGCCTTCCTCGGCTACTTCGGGCACATGTGGGAGCTGTACGCGATGTGGTCCTGGATCGGGACGGCGCTCGTCGTCTCCTACGCGCGACAGGTGGACCCGGCCCGGGCGGCGAGCCTCGCCAAGCTCACCGCCTTCGTCGCCATCGGTGCCGGGGCGCTGCTCTGTCCGCCCGCGGGAAGACTGGCCGACCGGATCGGCAAGGCGCGGCTGACC